>JACCDV010321283.1_pt1 | contig 98397 bp, 88 predicted proteins | sample 7446131 | NCBI WGS metagenome assembly JACCDV01 (sample SAMN15323448, study PRJNA562643) | freshwater metagenome | isolation source: river surface water | place: USA:Blue River Watershed | collected 2017-08-17 | reverse complement strand
GTAAATCACTCTATAACCACGGCTTAAGCGACTTGATCGTTCTCCTTGGCGTTGGCCTTTGAGTGGTTCATCGTGAAAGCCTGGAATTTTCCTCATGGTCCAAATTCCTTCATTCTCAATGATTTCCGCCCAAGTGCGCAAAGCTTTCTGGATGTGCTGCGGTAGTTTCAAAATCTGCTTTTGTGCCAGCTTGCTTAACTCAACTTCAACGTTCACTTTTTCCTCTTCTCCATTGTACTGTAATCTACAGTACAATGCAATTAATTTAGATGGGGTGCGTTTCACTGTGAAACAATCTTGTACGATTGAGGCCGACAGAGGGGGACTGGGACAACATGTGAATCGTGCTATACTGTCAATATGATTAAAAATGCATTAAAATTAATTAGTTAGATAATATAGGCCTTGTATCCATCACTCTCCACCAAATTCATGTAATGAATTGATTTCCCACTACAATTTTTATCAAGCTTGAGCCACGTTGCTGGAATCTTGCTTGTTATTTCAATCATTGTCATTAATTCATCTGTCGGCGCATTTCCATGAGTTCGCGGCGCCTGGCGACGCGGACTTCAATGGAGAGCTTATTAAAGCCCAGCACTAAAAATACTGCTGCAGGTAAATGAAAAAAAACCATTAAATCGGGTCTATCAAAAACACGTTTTTGAACGATGCCAAAAACAATAAGCATTGCCCATGTGAAAAGATACATCCATCCTAGGCGTTTTTCTTGCTCAGATTTTTTTTTGTTTTTAACCATAAAACCATGCCTCCCACAATGAGAATGACGACAAAGCTAAACAAGCCAAACTCCGTTGCAAAATTAAGTCTTTCAAAAGGCTTTACGTGAATTGTTTTTTGGAACTCGCCACTTTGCAGCCGATAAATTCCAGGAAGTGAAACGCTAAATGTGGCTATGTACTGTTGTTGATTATTGTAGGGCGTAAAGGGAACTGTGAATTTTGTTTGTGAAACACCTAAAGAAGCATCAAGCCCTTGTACGCTGAGCTCTTGAGAATTGTCCTCACTAACAACACTAATCGTGGTGTCAGTTCTGAGCTCTCCTTCAGGTAGAATTTCCCAAGTGCTCATGGTTTTTTCTTCCCATGCTCAACGACTTGCCAAGTGACATAGCCAATGGTGATGACAATAAGCATTTCCAGCAAATGGAGCCAAGAATCAAAACTCATGGTTTGCGATTCTCATGTCTTTCAATCAGAATTAACGGTGATCGGTTTAAGCTCCAATGCCCAAGTACAGGCGAATGCACCACTGCGGAAATGCCTACACCTTTTGTACTGTCTGAATAGATCATAGCAACTTGTCCAGGCATGATTTGCTTGAGAAGAGGCGAACGTATTTTACGGTTTTGAGGAATTAAAACATTCCATCCTTGCTTGACGTTTTGCTTATTCAAATACAAAAGATGAAGATTCACTGGTGAGTGAAGCTCATTTTTGAATTCTATGTATTTATTTTTTCGAATATCGACAACGGCTGGTCTAAGTCCGCATGAGGTGATGGCAATAGTATTTTTTTTGGGCTCAAATTGATTAATCGAAGCGTTAGAAATCTCTAATTGCTGGGCTCCACAAGTTTCAGCGCTGAGCTCAGTTTTTATTTGTGGAATTTTAATTTCCCTAGGAGTGCGCGTGCTGCTTACAGGGCTTGCTGCTTCGTTGGCAGGCATTAAGCTGATGGTTATAAATACAGTGAGAAGGGCGGCAATCCAGCTCAGTAGCTGATGTGGTTTTTTTTCAATTTGTAAAAGCAACGCAACACAAATGAGCGCTGTTGGTAGTGATGAAAGCAGGTGACTGAAATTCAACCACCCAATATACGCCCCCCTTGCCACTTGCCATAGTTCTAAAAATCCATGAGAAATGCAAATTCCGCTTAGTAGTGAGGCTACGCGGCCAATGTAATTTTGTTTGCCTAGCCATGAAATCAAAATCACACCGGGAATGAACCACCAGTCAATTTCTGCATAACGTGGTTGATTTGTGCCAATCCATTTTAGTGAAAGAGGGATGATAACCTTATGGGCAAAACTGTAAATTACGGAAACAATAAGAAGCACTTTGATGGTGTGCCAACGATGATTAGTTTTAGAATCCAGGCCATCTAGTGGAATTGAAGGTGGTTCTGGTAAATCATCGTTAGAGTAGTTCATTAGTGGGCCTTTAGTTTTTGGATCCATTCCCTCAGATCAGGCCATGCAAATTGCATCATGTAAAAAATTGAAAACAAAAAAAATAAAGTCCAAACAAGACGTAAGGCCCGAGGCACTTGATTGCTTTTATAAACGAGCTGATCTGTTTCTTTTGGGCCTGGTGATTGTGGGGTGTTATCCATTATTTTGTCCTTCTTCAATTTGCAAAGGCAATTGCGCTGTTTTGTCTTGAGTGTCGAATTTACCTTTTTTAATGCCCCAAATGAGTGCGCCAATGCTTAGTAGTAATCCACATCCAACGAAGTATAGGAAAAACTGTAGCACAGGGCCCGAGTCAACGCCGCAAACCAAGCAAGGAAGGGCGTTGAGTGGTTGGTGATGGGTTAATTTTTTTTCCACGGTATTCCCTCAGCATCTAGGACCTGAAATTTGGCTTGTTCTACACTTTGTGAGTAACTGACTTGGGATAAGATGAATCCAAAAATTTGCGCGAGCAAAAAAATGGAAACAAAAATGGCATAGATGACTGCGGCAACACTTGCCCCAAATCCCCAGTCCCTAGAGACCATGAGTGAAAGACTTCCTAGAAGTGAAAAAATGAGCAGGATGAAGAGAACAGATTTTGTTTTGGATTGAGCCATAGTTAATATGTCCTACTCTGTTGGGGCTGTAGTGATTTTATCGACATCGTATTGAGTTTCACTGCGATCTTGCATTTGCCAACCTAGTTGTTGGATGTAAGCAATTAGCGCAATGCCATCTTCTGTCGGCTGAGGTGTGCCGTCTTTATCATTTTTAAAGTACCAAGTGTAAGAAGGCATGACGCTTTCCGGTACGACGTTGGTTGGCTTATAGAGGTGTGCAAATTGCCAATCATTGGAATGTTTTCCTGCTTCTCTGCTAAGGTCTGGGCCCACACGCCTTGTTCCTAATAATTGAGGCTTGTGTAAGACGCTGTTCATTTCACCAGCAGTGGAGACTGGACCATACATCAAGTTTTCGTTGGATACGGGGCGAACATATTGACTGTGGCAATGCCAGCAAGCTTCTCGAATATAGAGGTCTCGTCCTCTCAGAATGCCGGCATGATAAGCTTCAGTGCTGGCATAATATATTTTAAAATCATCGGGAACATCCAAGGGAAGTCCTTGGCCAGGATTTAATTTGTCCACCATTAATGCTGGCACAATTCCCAGGCTCAACATTGCTGAGAGCAATAAGAAAATACCAGCAATTAAGAATACGCCAGAAAATTTTTCTATGATTTTCATGAATGCACCTCACTGAGTTTTAATGCTGACTGCTGTTTTCTGGATTGTTGCCATGTCATGTAGAGGTTGATTAAAAAGCATATTTCCCCAACTAAAATCATGATTCCTGAAAAGGTTCTGGTCCACCAAAAGGGCATGGACGCGGCAACGGAATCAATGAAAGGCCTTAAGGATCGCCACATCATCCCTTGCATGACTCCAGCGGCTAGTAATCCGATTTGCATGAACGCAATGCCAAGGGTGCTAAGCCAGAAGTGCCATCTGGCAAGAGATTCCGAATAGATTTGCGCTCCCCAAATTCTGGGCAGCAAATAATAAATCCATGCAGTGATCCAAAATGTGAAGGTTCCGAATAAAACAAAATGTGAGTGCCCTACAACCCAGTCAGTGAAGTGGATGATTTCTTGCGCTGAGAGTGTGACTTGCACGGCGCATTGAATGCATGTGATTAAGTAGCATAGCGTGCCGGTGAAAATCCAACGAACAGGAATGTTGTTAATGAGTTGCTTCCAGTCTGCAGAAATTGTCGCGAAAATGTTGAATACGACAGTGTAAACAACGACATGAACGCCAATACTGGCAACAATGGCTGCGTACTGGGCCCACATCGGAATTGGTGAAAGCAAATAATGGTGGGCACTATTGAGTGGATAGAAAAAGGCTAAGCCCCAAAATCCAATAATGGAAAGAGCGTGACTGTATAGGGGAACTCTCATCACAACGGGCAGTAGGTAATAAACTCCCGCTATGCCTATGGGCGTGACAAATAGGCCCACGAGGTCATGAATGTACATTGAAGAAATGGCGGCACCTGAGCTACCTGCAAAAACATATTCGGGTAAAAAATTGCCAAAGACATAAACGAGTGGTGTCCAAATTAAGGCAGCTAAAATGTACCACAAGCTGACATACATGGTTTGAGTGCGCGCCTTCCAGATGGGGGTGATCAGGTTAATCACAAGCAGCACAACGGCAATGGCAATGATGGGGTCGAGTACTTTTGGTGTTTCTGCCCATTCCAGGCCTTGTGCAAATCCAGCCATAATCATAATGACGGTTAAGACGACCATGGAATTGTAGGCCCAAAAAAGATAACGACTGAATTTATGGGACAGGGCTTGGAAATTGGTCAGGCGCGGAACAACGTAATAGACAATCCCAAAGAGACCATTGGCCAACATGCCGTAGGCTATGGCCATGGTGTGGACCATTCGAATGCGTCCAGGAGAGAGAATTTCAATTCCGGGAAATGGATATTTTTGTAAAAATTGCAGTGAGTATGAAAGCCCTGCAAGTAACACAATGACAAGATAGACAAGTGAAGCGTAAAAATGATCACGAACTAGGTCGAAAAAAACAACGGACTCTTTTGTTGCTGTACTTTGTGCTTTTAGTTCCATGAGCTGTCTCCGCTGGTTGATGTTTTGGTTTCTTTATTTTTCTTCTGTTTGCTGGGATCGGTGAGTGTGTCTGCGCTTTCTGAGTATGTGCCAGAGCCAATGCCTCGTAAGTAAAAGACATAGGCGACGAGGTTCCATCGTTGCGCTTCTGAGTATGTGTCAGCAAATGAAGGCATGGGTGTGCCGTCAAGTCCTGTGCTAATGGCTTTGAAAACGTCTTTAGCGCTTGGACCTGATTTAATTATTTTTTTCGTGAGATTGGCTGGGCGAATGCTGCGGTTCTCAGAGTCGACCATGCCGTCAACTGAGGGGCCATCACCAAGGCCTTTGTCACCGTGACAAGTTTGACAGGCTTCTATGAAGAGTTTTCGCCCGTGAAATGCCGAGGCCAGTAAGGTGCTTTTTGTGCCAAAGATATCTTTAGGAGGGTCAGGTATGGAGATGGAGGATCCTTCGCTCTCCTTCCAGTCTGCTCGTAGACTTTTGATGAACATTGCCAAAGACAATTTTTCACTGTGAGACAAAAGGCGGAACGAGGGCATGCTGCTGCCGACAATTCCTTGGTCAATGGTTCGAATCAGGTCTTCATGAGTGGGAAGTGTTCCTGTTGGTGTACTTCGAAATTTAAAACTTCCTGTCACTAAATTCCTAGGCTTGGGATTGAGCATTTGTGAGGCAGGACCCTGGCCATCGGCAGCGTTGCCATGGCATCCACTGCAATGGCGTGTAAACAGTATGCGGCCAGACTGAATCATCTGCTGATTGCTCAGGGTCTGACTCAAAGAACTAGTTTGGGCCAGAATGTTATTTGTAAAACTTACAGTTAAGACGAATAATAAAGGTCCAAACTTGTTCTTCATGCTGAAAATCCCTTATGCCTTTAGCTTATCTTTGTGGGTTTATGGTTTGAAAAACTTGATTCACGGAGACTCCGCTCATGCTACGCACATGGAGCAAGTAGCGGTCAGCACTCAGTGCGCCTAGATTCACTTTGATCGTGAATGGGGTTAGGACTTGTAGGCAGTATCCGCCGCTGACTTTAACTTGCGGCAAGAGCACAATGACATCATCCACTTTTCTGGGGACAGGAATGCCCGCCAGTTTTGTACAAGAGGAGTTGAGGTGTCCAGAAAGAATCGCAACAACGGGCTCGCCTGCTTTGCTTTGCTCAGGAACAAAAATATTGTTCACTAAAGCGTAATTCATATTGTCAACACTTGGCAGTGATGCTCTGGCAACAACAAAATGTCTTGCAGAAATTCCTGTCATGCCGTCAAATTGAACGTTGTATTGTCCAGGGTTGAGCTGACCAATGGAGGCGATGGTGGTGAAGGGAACTGGGACCTTCATGTCGGGTGGTAGCGCTGCTTGATTGGCGCAAATGCCCTCTTTTTGTTTGGTCGCTAGTTGTTTGACTTGAATGGAATCGCCATTTGGAGTGCGAATCACGGCAGGTTCGGCAACTGTAAAGCATCGGTTTGGTAAATAACCATTTAAAACAACCTGAATGTTGTCGTTGTCATCAAAGCCAACTCTTGGGATGAAGGCTTTTACCAAGGGGACGGTTACGGTTTCAAAGCGTGAATTTTTATGCACCTGATTTAGCGAGAAAGCGCTAACGCTTGTGAGGGACAATAGGGCAAGGGTGGTGTTCAATTTATTTTGTAGTTTCATTTGTATTCTCCTTAGTTTTTTAATCGTGTTTCCATGAGGTCGCAGAGAGCTTTGTACGCATCTGTTTCTGTAAAAATGCCCACCAGTTTGTCGTTATCAACAACCAGTGCGCAGCCGTATTTGTTTTGTGCCATATTGGCGACCACTTCATTAAGGGGAGTGTTGGGGCTGGTGAAGTAGGGGTCTGGCGTGTAGGCGTCTTCGACTTTCAATGTTTCTGGATTTGCATTTTTAAATCCTAAAACGAGTTTAATGTCTCTGTCGGTGAGGATACCTACAAGTTTGCCGCCTTTGAGAACAGGCAAGTGCCTGAGATGTAGTTTCCTCATGACATCATGGGCTTGGCTGATGGCCTGATCATGCCCGATGGATTTGGGTACATAGGTCATGTACTTCTGTATATGGGGGATTGCTTTCATGGACGGCTCCTTCTTGGATACGTTTAATTTTTTAGTTCCGACCAAGTAATGCGAGGAGCGTGCCAAGCTCAAATCAAATAAAATGGCATATGGCGAATCTTTGTGGGACAAAATGTCACATCGTCTTAATTGTGTGAGAAAAAATGTCCTATACAATATTGTGGTTGCGCATTATATCAACTTTAAATCGTGGCACGACATTTGAATCCATTGTGGAATTAGGGATGAACAGTAGCGTATGCAAAACCAGCAAAAAATAGCCATTGTTGATGACGATATCGAAATGGGATGTGTTGTGCGTGATCTCCTTTCCGAGGAAGGTTACCAAGTTGTTGTTTATTCTTCGGCATCTGAGGCGTTGGCAAAATTCAAAAAAGATTTGCCACATGTTTTAATCACGGACCATCGTATGAAAGACATCGATGGGCTTACTTTTCTAAAAAAAGTTCAATCTGAATATCCCGAAGTCATCAGCATTATGATGACGGCCTTTGGTTCCATTGAAACAGCCATTGAGGCCATGAAGGCTGGGGCATACCATTATATTGTTAAGCCATTTAAAAATGATGAGATGGTCTTGGTCGCAAAGCGCGCCATGGAAAAAGCCATGCTCAAAAAAGAAAATAAAGTGCTAAGGCAGGAATTGAACAAAGGGCTTAGCCTCGATTCCATTCTCGGCAAAAGCCCGGCCATGCTTTCTGTTTTTGAACTCATCAAGTTAATTGCATCGGCGTCTGCTAATGTTTTGATTAGCGGTGAGAGTGGTTCGGGTAAGGAGTTGGTGGCTCGTGCCATTCACAACTCTGGTTCAAGAAAAAGAAAAGCATTCATACCCCTTAATTGTTCAGCCATTCCTGAAGATTTACTCGAGAGTGAGTTGTTTGGTCACATGAAAGGCTCATTTACAGGAGCTGTATCAGATAAAAAAGGTTTGTTTGAAGAGGCTAATGAGGGAACGCTGTTCCTCGACGAAATTGGCGACCTAAGTCTTCACTTGCAAGCCAAGTTGTTGCGCGTCCTTCAAGACAGGCAAATTCGTGCCGTTGGTGGGAGTCAGTTAAAGCACGTTGATGTGCGTATTATTGCCGCCTCTCATCGAGATTTGAGGGCAATGGTTAAGGAAGGAAAGTTTCGCGAAGATTTATTCTTTAGATTGAACGTCATTCCAGTGCGTGTTCCTTCTTTGCGAGAGAGAGTTGAAGACATCCCTCTTTTGGTGGAAAATTTTGTGAATAAATTCTCTGTGCAAAATGCTACACCCATTAAAAAAATAGCACCTGATGCCATGGCTATGTTGATGGCTCATCCTTGGCCAGGGAATGTCCGCGAACTGGAGAACGTGATTGAGCGAGCCATGGTTTTAAGTCCAGGAGATGTCATAGAAAAAAATATGATCTTTGGAAGTGCGCTTGAAGGGGCTAGGCTTGACATTGAGCAATTGCAATTTGATAGGCCAACCTTGGGGGAGCTCGAAGAGCGTTACATCAAATTGATGCTCAAGGAGCTGAATAATAAAAAAGATGAAGTTTCAAAAGCACTTGGCATCAGTCGTCGCACTCTGTACCGCAAGGAAAGAGAATACGGGTTAATTGTTGGAGAGGTAGATTCATCGTTTGAGGAGTCGCTAAATGTTCTCAACTGAGGGTTTGTCGAGCCAGGATTTCTCTCATTTGAAGTCCGCCATTGATGAGGCGGCTATTGTAGCCATTACTGATCGACAGGGCGTGATTACCTATGTGAATAGGAAATTTTGTGCGATTTCAAAGTATTCCCAAGAAGAACTGCTGGGTAAAACCCATCGAATCATCAATTCGGGACATCATCCTAAATTATTTTTTGAGGAGATGTGGAAAACGATATCTTCTGGAATTGTTTGGGAGGGTGAAGTCCGTAATCGCGCCAAGGACGGCAGCCATTATTGGGTACATACGACAATAGTTCCATTTATGGGAGCGGACTCAAAGCCTGAGAAGTATGTTTCGGTTCGTTATGAAATCACGGAAAGAAAGCTCGCTGAAGAGCAACTACAAATCTATTCAAAAAAACTTGAAACAAGTAACCAAGAGTTGCAAGATTTCGCTTCAGTAGCAGCTCATGATTTACAAGAACCGCTAAGGAAAATTCAATCGTTTACGGATAGGCTGGGGACAAAAGCAAAAACAGTCCTAACCCCAGACATGTTCGATTATATGGAAAGAATTCAGAACTCTGCTCATCGCATGCAAGTTTTGATTAATGATTTATTGAGCTATTCCCGGGTGACAACTCAGGCGAAGCCTTTTGCATTGATTTCAATGGATGACATCATTGCGCAAGTCATTTCTGATTTTGATATAAGGCTTGAACAAAATCATGGAGAAATTAGCTGTCAAAAAAACCTGCCACAAATTTATGCCGATGCCACGCAGATGCAGCAGTTATTTCAGAATCTCGTGGGGAACGCTTTGAAATTCTCAAAACCTTCGGTCGCGCCCAAGGTCAAAATTCACTGCGAGAAAAAAGAGAATCAATGCGTATTCATGGTTCAAGACAACGGCATCGGATTTGAAGAAAAATATTTAGATCGTATATTTACAATTTTTCAAAGATTGCATGGCAGGCATGAGTACGAAGGAACTGGTATTGGATTAGCCGTGTGCAAAAAAATTGTTGAGAGGCATGGAGGAAGCATCACGGCTAAGTCAAATTTTGGCGAGGGATCAACCTTCGTTGTATCACTACCATTGACTCAGCAGGCAGGAGAATGAATATGAGGCAAAACAAGCAACAAATACCAATTTTGATTGCTGATGATGATCAAGATGATTGTCAGATGATTCGAGAGGCGTTTGCTGAAAGCCGGCTACTGAATCGTTTGCATTTTGTTCACGATGGCGAAGAATTGCTTGATTACTTGAACCATCGTGGAAAGTACGCCAGTGCAAAAGATTTTCCTATGCCTGGCCTCATTTTACTGGACTTAAACATGCCTAAAAAGGACGGACGCGAAGCGCTTAAGGATATCAAGGAAAATGCAACACTAAAGCAGATTCCAGTTGTTGTTTTGACGACTTCTCAAGCCGAAGAAGATATCTTTCGTACTTATAATCTAGGGGTGAATTCATTTATTACTAAACCAGTCGCATTTAAAGCATTGGTTCAAATCATGAGAGATATAGGTCATTATTGGTTTGAAATTGTTGAATTACCAGAGCTGAGATCTAAGGTTTAGGCAATGAGTTTAAGTACCTTCAGCGTTTTGCTCATTGATGACGATGAGGACGATTATGTTAATATTCGCGACATACTAGATGAGATACAGCGCAACCGTATTCAATTGATCTGGAAGAATTCTTACAAGGATGGATTAGAGTCCCTGAAAAGTTCAAGCTTTGATGCCTGTTTATTGGATTACAGGCTTGGGGAACGTACAGGACTTGAATTGCTAAGGGAGTGCCGAACTTTGGGCATTGCGTGCCCTTTTATTTTCTTAACAGGAATGGGCGATTTTGATTTGGATTTGCAGGCCATGCAAACCGGAGCTTCTGATTATTTAGTCAAGGGACAGCTTACGGCACCTTTGTTAGAGAGATCCATTCGCTATGCCATTAAGCACGCTCATGACTTAGAGGAAATCGTTTTAAGACAAGAAAATTTTAGAATTCTCTTTAACTCCACCTTTGAAGGAATTCTTGTTCATCAAAATGGCATAATACGAGATGTGAATTCTGCGGCGGGCGATATCTTTGGTCTAATGCCAGGTGAGATGATGGATCGTACATTGCTAGATTTTATTCATGCTGACTTTCATGGACAAGTTGAAAGTAAATACAACTCTAACGATCCCATCAGTCTTGAGGTGATGGGTATTACCGCAGCAGGTACTGATTTGTTTTTAAAACTTTCCAGTCGCAGAGTCGTTTTAAAGGGTCAAACGATGTCGTTGATTGCGGTTACAGATTTAACGTCAAGGAAAAACATGGAAGCTCAAATTATTCAGCAAGACCGATTGGCGTCTTTGGGTTTACTTGCTTCAAGTCTAGCTCATGAAATTGGGACCCCACTAGGGATCATACGCAGTCGTGCTGAACTTGTTGAGAAGAAGGCGTCAGAAAACCCAAAAGTCAAACAAGACATGGGCATTATTGTGAGTCAAATTGATAAAATATCAAAGCTTGTCCAATCTCTGCTCTACTTGGCCAGAGAAAAAAAGACGAGCGCTGGCGAAAGTGTTAATTTATTTAAAGTCATTCAAGAAATCATGAATTTGGTGCAGCACGAACTCGACAGGAAAGGCATTCGGCTGCGTTTGGATGTTGATGAGCAATCGGATGTGCAGGCAGAGGCTGCACCATTGGGCCAAGTCTTACTTAATTTATTAGTCAATGCGATACAGGCTATAGAGGAAGCTAGGCTACGGCCTAATCGACAAATTCAAGATGAAATTTCAATGACCGCTAAAAAAACGTCAAAATTTGTAGAGTTGAGCATTCAAGATACTGGTTGTGGTATTTCAGAGAAGAATCAGGCACAATTGTTCAAGCCATTTTTTACAACAAAAGATGTAGGCATTGGCACAGGACTGGGGTTGGCGACGTCCTATAAAATCATCCAATCTTGGGGTGGATCAATTCGCGTAGAGTCAGGCCAGGACCAAGGAGCCACATTTACAATGAAGTTGCTAGAGACAACTTCGAGGGGATCGTTATGATGATGAAAGTTTTGTTTGTTTTTTTATTCTTAGGGACGACCGCTTCTTCCAATCCTATCAAAGAAAAGAAGACGGCGGAGGCTCAGCCGGTGATGGGTGTTTTTTTAGACGAGGTTAAATCCTTGTACCCTTATATTGTTTCGTATGAAAAATTTTCTTCAAAACAAAAAGAATCTGAAATTAAGCAGCATATTGAGGTGTTGTTGAAAAACTCAAGCCAATTGTCGCATTTTGATTCCTTTAAAAGCTTGAATTTCAAATTAACAACAAATGTCATGCAAGAACACATTGCTAGACTTAGCGAAACTTTTAATAGCGGCAATAAGATATACGCACACTGGATGTTGGGTTCTCTTTTGCAGGGATGTGCCTCATGCCATGCCCAGCTGAGTTCACGCGTGACTCCTGCATATTCACTTATGCCGAAAGATTTCAAAGGCAGTCTTTTTGAGAAAGCTGAGGTGTTCTTTGCGACAAGAAATTTTTCTGAAGCCCTAAAGAACTACAATGCCATTATTGAGTCGTATCCAAAGCTGGGTGCTTCAGAAGAGAAAGTTTCTGCGGATCAGCTTGAAACGGCTTTACGTAAAAAACTAGCCATTTTTTTAAGAATTGAGCGTGATCCCGCTACGGCTTTAGTGAATTTAAATGCAGATTCTGCCAATGAGAAACTGCCTAAAAATTTAAGGGAGTTGATTGCTGCATGGACAAAAAACCTGCAAAGAAAAGAGTTGCTCGGGTTAAGTAAGGCTGAGAAGCATTCATTTTCTAAACTGGAGAAACTCTCTAAAACATGGCTGCAAGAAAAAGGTGGAGACTCTCTATCAAATATGAATCCCGATTTGGCTCCGCAGATTTTGCTTCTATCTGGTGCTTGGTATGAATTTTTAACTTCAACTTCTACACCAGAACAGACAGCCAGCGCCTTGTATTGGCTTTCTATTTCGGACCGTTTGTTGAATATGAGCTATTTCTTCTCGATGAGTGATTTGTACTTGCGTGAATGTATTGAGGCTTACCCTAAATCAAAAATTGCAAAACAATGTTTTAAGGAGTTTGAAAAAAGTATTGAGTTTCAGTACTCTGGTTCGAGGGGACTGGATATTCCAGCTGAAACTAAATTATTGTTAAATAAATTAAAAAAACAGGTTCAGTAAAATGAAGCTTTTGATGTTTAGCTCAAAATCTTACGATAGGATTAGTTTTTCAAAGGTCGCAGCAAGTCAAGAGTTAGATGTTGTTTATTACGAGACTCATTTGAATGAATCCACTGTCCAGTTATTGCCACAAATAACAGCGCCTGAGCAAGCAGCTGTTTGTGCATTCGTGAATGACAATGTAAATGAAAAAGTTTTAACAAGCATTCGTGCAAAAGGAATCTGTTATTTGGTTTTAAGGTCGGCAGGCTTTAACCATGTCGATATGAAAGCAGCTAAAAAATTAGGCATTCGCGTAGCTCGAGTGCCTGCTTATTCTCCGCACGCTGTTGCAGAGCATGCGTTAGCACTAATGTTGACTTTAAATCGTAAAACACATCGTGCCTATAATCGTGTTCGTGAAGCTAACTTCTCTCTTGAGCATCTCCTTGGTTTTGACATGAACCAAAAGACGGTTGGTGTTGTTGGCACAGGCCTTATTGGTTCGGTCATGGTAAAAATTCTCGCAGGTCTAGGGTGCCAGGTTCTTTGTTATGATGTTCGTGTGAATACTGAGTGCCAAAGCATGGGGGCAAGTTATGTTTCTCTTGATGCCCTTTTAGAGAAATCCGATGTGATCTCACTGCACTGCCCACTGACCCCTGAGACGTTTCATCTCATCAATCCGGAACGAATAGCTAAAATGAAAAAAGGAGTCATGCTGATCAACACAGGTCGAGGCGCTTTGATTGATACAAAAGCTGTTATATCTGGGCTTAAATCGGGCCACATTGGAGCATTAGGATTGGATGTTTACGAGGAAGAAGGTCCACTGTTTTTCGAGGATCTTTCCAGTACAGTCGTTCAAGACGATGTTTTTATGCGCTTGTTGACCTTCCCCAATGTTCTGGTGACGGCTCATCAGGCTTTTTTCACGGAAGAAGCTTTGCAATCTATTGCAGAAACAACAGTTCAAAATGCCATTTCGTTTATGAAATCTGGGCAATGTAAAAACGAAATACTACCACAATAGATATTTTGTTTTTGATAGAGCCACTTCAGTGTCGACTTGCAATGTGCTTTTTAGGGTTTTAGCAAGCTCTGTGCTGGACTCAAGGGTTCCGTGATTTAATAAAATTCTTTTTGGTTTTTGATCGCAGCTTTGTATCCACTCTATGATGTCTTGAGCATCGCCATGAGCTGACAGGTTTTGCATGGTGACTAGCTCAGCGTTAACTTCGACTTCCTTGTGGTGGATGCGTACAGTGCCAAAGGCTTTGCCTTTTTCTTGCAAGAAACGTCCTTTGGTTCCTTCGGATTGATACCCGACAAATAGCACCATGTTGTTTTCTGATGGCAAACGAGCTTTGAGGTGGTGAAGAATTCTGCCGCCATTGCACATTCCAGCGCCGGCAATGACAATAAGTGGACCTGCTTGCATGCAGGTCATCATGGACTCGTCTATGCTGGTAGTCGCAGTGAATCCTTCAGGGAAAAACTGATCGCCGCTACCGCTGAAGCTAGAACTAAGTAAATTATCTTCCACATGATTTAAAAATATTGTTGTGATGGCTGAACCCATGGGTGAGTCTAAGACGACAGGGATGGATGGGATTTTTTTCTCATTTTCTAACTTACGAATGAGGTAAAGAATTTCTTGAGTGCGCCCTACTGCAAAGGCGGGAATCAGAAGCACTCCTTTTTGCTGGACTATTTTTTGTATCACTTTGGCCAAGGAGTCACCGACATCTGTACGATCATGTGGTCTTGAGCCATAGGTCGATTCCATCACTAAAACGCCAAGCTCCGGTAGCGATATTGGGCCTTTAAGTGTGAGTGAACGGTGATGTCCAAGGTCACCAGAAAATGTAATAAGACGTTTTTCTCCACCCTCGGAAGGAAATTGTAGCTGAACAAAGCTTGATCCAACAATATGTCCTGATCTTGCAAAACGAAGACTTAAACCAGTGTCGTATTCAACCCATTCATTTCTTGGGTGCACTCGAAAGCGTTTTAAAACGTTATCGACATCAACAGTGGTGTACAGGGGTAGGGCAGGTTTGTGATTAGAGTAGCCTGTCTTGTTGGCGTAATCGGCATCTTCTTTTTGCAGATGAGCTGCATCTTTAAGCAGAACTTCGCAAACATCTTTTGTGCCTTGTGTGCAGTGAACAAGACCGCGAAAACCCTCTTTATAGAGCTTGGGAAGATAACCTGAGTGATCGAGATGGGCATGAGTTAAAATGACATCTGAAATTTCACTAGGTTTAGGCTCAAAGCTTTGCCAGTTAAGATCACGAATTTCCTTTGGCCCTTGGAAAAGTCCGCAATCAACAAGGATATTTTTATTGCCCTTGCGAAGAAGAGTTCTACTGCCAGTGACCGTGCCTGCTGCTCCTAAAAATTCCAATTGAACGCTCATAGAATAACCATGACGTAGCTTTCTTGGAAAGTCGAGTCGTTTGTCTCGATGTTGTTTTTGGTGTCACTGTTTTGACGCCTTCTAATGTTTAGTAAGGAGATCAATACTCCGAAAAGAGCAAATGTTTAGTTTGCTAAATTTGTTGTTGTTAACTTCTGTAGTTACGCTTACAGATGCATTGGCTCAAGCCTGGAACATTAATTATTTTCAATCACATGTAGTTAATGAAGAAGTAAGCATTAACTTTCCAAGCAATACTCCAGAGACATTTAAAGAAAAAAATAACCGTGAAGTATTAACCGATTCAGAGTTGGTGTTGTCACTTTCAAGTTGCAGTGTTGGTTTGAACGGTAGTGATTTGAAAGTTATTGCCCATTTACAAGCAGAATTGGAAGTTGAACCAAGAGAAAAAAAACGAATTGAGTTAGTTAATCAGTCAATGGAGTTACTCAGCACTGCGGGTTTAAACACATTGTCGTTGCTACATAATTTGCGTGTTTATAAAGATCTAGCAAATGTTATATTAAAAAACTCAACATTAGCAGAAGTATATAAAAAATATGATGATTCTGCTTCAAGGTACGCTGCTCGAATTAGAGAATATGCAAAATCTGGAGGTTTTGGTGTTTTGATTAGGGGCAATGATAAAAAATTAAGTGAAGCTGGAAATGAATTTATGAGATATAGCCAACTATTGTTAAGTGAGATTGCTAAAAATTCTGACTTAGACGAACCAAGCAAACAAGCTATCATAAAAGCTACAAACATTGCCATGTCTACTTTACTGAATACAGAAGGAATCGCAGCACAAAGGGTTGTTGATAATATTGATAAGCAGTTATTTGCAACAAAGACAGTGCGCGATACGGCGATAGGCTCCGGTTTGATAGTTGCAGGAATAATGACATTGGGGACTACTTCTTCTGCAGGAACTGCAGTTCTGGCAAATACGGGATCGAAAATGGCAGCATTTCTTGCAAAATCTGCAGTACGAAGTGCTGCAGGAGGATTGCTCGCAGGCGGTGCGCGACTAGTGTTGGAGGACGCTAAGACGGCTTTTGATCTTTCAGATATGGATCAAAAAAAACTATGTGAATATATAAAGGAAAATAAAAATTACTCAGATTTGTCTAAGCAGGCCATGGTTTGGGCTGCAGGTGGTGCTAATATTTTTGGAATTGGTGGGTCAATGGGTTTTCGTATCGGCAAGTATATCATGCCTGTTTTAGTTCATAAGACAGCTTTTGAGGTAAATGAGGAATTAGGAAGAATTAATGATCGATCATATCCTAACACGTACAAATATCCCTTGAAATCAAAAGTTAATTTAGATCCAAAAGCAATTGCTGTTTCATTTGGAAAATCAATTAACAAATACAACTTAGAAAAAGTAGCGCCAACTCAAAGTTACCCCCAACTTTTCTATTATCTGATGGGCTCTGGTGACCTATATTCAACTGGACTGGAAAGAGATTTCGCTTCCTGGGTATTTAATCAAGCAGACAATAGTTTATCAATAGAAGCTGTTTTTGAAAAAGCGGCAAGCTATGGTGCTCAACGACCTGATTGGAGTATAGCTGATGCATTGTTATTAATACACGAAACGCTCAGGTCGTATTCAAGATATAATGCGAGTTATCGTAGATCCGTTGAAGCAACCGCAGATGAATCGGCGCGATTTTTTAACAAGTTTAAAGATATTCGGGGGGATCTGGTGGAATCCGGAGGAGATGGAGATCATTCGGGATCATGGTATCGTCTTTTTGGAATGCTTTTAAAATCTTATGACTCAGGATTTCAAATTAAGAATGATTCTGATGATATCAAGGAAAAAATAAATAATTGGAAAATAATTAGTAAAGATAAATTTATTGCGACTTTGGCAGAGCACTGTAAGCCATACTATACACTTGTCTCCGTATTGGGGGCGAAAGACTCAGATTTTAGGGATCGTGATTTGAGTGGCAAGGTGAGAATTAATCGAGCAGGTGTAGATATTGCATACGAATTAATTACTGAGTTAGATAAAAGGAAGTAGCACGATAAAAAGCATGCTATTTGCTCTGCAGATAATAGTCATAGTACACGATTATTTGCTTTAAGCCATGGCTTAAAGGCTTGGACAGTGCCTGTCTCAATATAATTTTTTAAATTTTGCAAAGCCCAGTCCCATTGTGCTTGAGCATAGCTGTAATCCATTTCAGAAAGTTGTTCGTGTGTGAATTGAAGCTGTGTACTTTCTGAGTCCCGGCTACTCAATGTCAATTGAACTTTGCTATTGGCATAAAAACCATTGTGCTCAAGGGAGTAATAAAGCAGTTCATTGGGTCTAATTTGAAGAAATTGACCACTCTCAAACACATATCCTTCGAAATCAGAATGAGTGAAGTGGCCACCTTCACGCAGAGCAATTTGAGAATTTGAGGAGTACCATGAACGGAGGTCAAGGGGATTTGTAAGCGTTTTATACACAACCTCTGGATTCACGTTGATGACTATTGTTTGGTGGTATTCTGTTTTGTTCATTTGAGAATAATGATCTTAGGCTTTTTTGGTATTGCTAGGCAAATGAAATGCTTGGGCGGCACACCAGCCCGAAGCCCATGCCCACTGAAAATTAAAACCACCAAGCCAGCCAGTCACATCCACCACTTCTCCAATGAAATAAAGCCCTGGTACTTTTTTTGCCTCCATGGTTTTTGAGGAAAGTTCATTGGTGTCAACTCCTCCGCGAGTCACTTCAGCCTTGGCGTACCCTACGGTGCTGCTGGGTTTCAAGGTCCATGAGTGAAGTAGCTGGTGAATTTGCTGAAGTATGGTGTCTGACGTTTCAGCTAATAGCTGAGTATTTTTAGGGATGTATTGTTCAATGAATAAATCTGCAAAACGAGAAGGGAAAAAAGAAGCAATCATATTTTTTAGGCTGGTTTTAGGCGTGCTTTGTTTTTTTTGCCGTGCAAACTCCAAGAAATTCATATCTGGAAGAAGATTGATTTGAATGCTTTGTCCTGGTCTCCAGTGCAGTGAAGCTTGAAGTGCTGCAGGCCCACTGATGCCTACGTGAGTGAATAATAGATTTTCTCGGAACGATAAATCACCTGCTGTCATGATGCAGTCAAGAGAAAGGCCTGCAAGCTCACAAAAGATTTTAGTTTGTGGATCGGTCAGAATGAATCCATCTAAGGCTGGAGCTGTTTCCACAATGCTGAGGCCAAATTGTTTGGCAATTTCAAAGCCAAATCCTGTAGCCCCCATTCTGGGAATTGAATAACCACCGGTGGCAACGACAAATTGATGTGTTTGAAACGAACCTTTGCTTGTTGTGATGGTGAATAATGTATCAACTTTACTAACGCTTTGAATTTGAGTGCTGAGTTGGAGCTGAACTTGTGATTTTTGGCTTTCTTTAATGAGCATTTCAACAATGTCTTTGGCAGACTTGTCGCAAAATAACTGCCCTAGTTTTTTTTCATGAAACGGTATGTGATGATCCTTGACCATGGAAATAAAGTCTTGTGGCGTATAGCGAGACAGTGCGGACTTGGAGAAATGTTCATTTTGTGATTGATAGTTGGCAGGGGTTGTGTGCTGGTTGGTGAAATTGCAGCGCCCTCCACCAGAAATTAAAATTTTACCACCTACTTTTTCGCTATGATCAACGACAAGAGTTTTAAGGCCACGTCTTCCTGCGTGTATGGCGCACATGAGCCCTGCTCCGCCAGCGCCAATAATCACAACATCGAATTGATTCATAGGGAGTAGCTAAAAATCACGAGCCATGACAGTTTTTCTGCCGCTTTGCCTTGCTTTGATGACGGCTTCATCGCACAGGCGTCGAATTTTTTGAGATAAGCAATCCATGACATCTGCTGATGTGTTCATGTCGGATTTATCTTTGATGTAGTTTTTAAGTTTGGAGACAACCACTAGAATTTCGTCATTGTTGGGTTGGGATGAAGTTGGTGCTGACGGGACGGGTGTTTTTGCGTTGCTTGAGTCATCGCTAGTCATAGTGATTAATTCCTTTTCCCAATTGCTTTGAGTAGGTGAAGTGGCCTCAACGGCCCATGAGTCTCTGTGTCGCATGACAGGGACATGCCCAGACCAACAGCTCACAGAGCAAAACTGGAGCCCTGTGCGTGGCCTATTGCATGTCGAAACATTGCATTGGTAATACATTTTCTCAAAACCGATTTGCTTTTTGCATATGGAACATTTTTTCCAAAATGGCTCCGTCATTTTAACGTCCGACAAAATAAGTTACTGCACGAAGCATGGAATGATATTTTTTCTCTGGTACCCAAATCCACCCATTCTGCTCACAGGAAATGGACGACTCGTAATGCTGGCATTTTGGACCTAATGAATCGCGAAGTAGGAATTCGCATTCTTGAGTGGCTTCATTTTTTCGACGTCCCCAAATGGTTGAGACGTGGTCTCCAACAACGCTGCCAAAATTGATTTTCTTTTGTGCTAGGGCCTTTTGCCTTGCCTGATATATATGTGCGCTATGGTATAAAATGGCGAAGGGCTCGGCGTTGGCTCTATTCAAAAGTTGGTGTGAGGTGGAAAGCAAATTAAAATAAAGGCGCCAACGAGTCCTTGTATGGAGTTTTTCGTTTGGATATTTCAAGTCGGATTGACAGCTTATCTTGGTGAGAGTTTCTATAAGGTTTTTGGCTTTAGGATTCTTCTTTTTCATTTCATGCCCAATGGCTTTTGCTAAAAAGTCAGCGTTAATGGAAGGAAATACCATCTTAAAAAATGCGGCTTGTTTTTCAATTGTCGTACTGTCTTTTTTGTTTAATGAGTTTTGAATGAGCAGTACTGATTTTTTAAACGAGGGTCCGTATAGTTGTGATGGCATAAGGTTTTCGGGGCAACTTCCCACCTGCTGCGCCATTTTGATGGCCGACCCCACTAGGCCGCCGTCTGCCAGCCCTCTTTGCGATCCTGGAGCTGTCCACTGGTCAACCTTTCTCCACATCTTATCTAGTACGGTCAAGCTTTTGTTATATTCAACGGCAAGATGTGTTGGTGAGACTGGTGTGTTGAGTTTGTAAGATAGTAAATCTGAAGTGGCGTAGGCGTAGCACCAGTTGCTATCGTTTTGGAATCGCGCATGAGAAAAGAAAGCTTTTATTTCAGGGTTAAGCTTCAATCGTAAATCAACGTTTTCACATTCAAAAGCAAATGTGCTTTTTATGCCAATACAAAAAAACAAAGAAAAATAGTATTTAGCTAATTTCATTCCGGTGTGCTCATGGATGGGTTTTGTGAAAAAAAGTTCATGGGGACCAGAGTAAATCCTGTGTGGTGAACGCTCATAATGGGCCATTCTTCAGGATGGGGAATATGTGTCACACCAAAGGTGTACCACATGACAACATCAGTACCAAGTAGGGGGTCATTGTTCTTGATGTACTTGGGCAAGCCCTCTCCTGGAGGGGCCGTGGTGGGGTACATGGCACTACCGCTCATTTCTTCGTCATTATATTTTGTAAACCAAATGGGGTGATTCAGGTAGGCGGCTCGCTTGCGGATCATTGAGCTTGGGTGCAAATACGGTGTTGCAACTTCTTCAGGGAATAGAGCGTAGCCGCGCGGATGGTTCAATTTGTTTCGTGAACTTTGGTTGTAGACCTTCCATTTTCTTGCTGTGGGAGGGCTATGTTCTCTAGCGCCATCTTTCTCATTTTTTATAACAGTGTTGGAAAGTTGAAAAATGTTGCCATCAGGATTGGCTTTGCCTTTGGCAAGCGCATTGACGTTGGTTTCCGCGGCGTAGTTGTCTTGGTTGCCGTCAATATCAAAATCTATTCGGAAATTGAAGAAATGCTGATGAGGTGGGGCAATGATATTTTTTTCGACGAGCGGCATGCAGGCATCGGCGCATTTGTTCTCACTAACGGATGTTCCTCTGGCGAGTAATATTCCAGTAAGTTGAGCATCAATTTTAATGCTGCCATCCATGGAAAAAATATAATTAATGCCATAGTCGTAGTTGCCTACTGTGGTCATGAATGTAATGACCAGTTGACGAGCTCTGCGAATGTCGGTGTCTCCATTTTCTGCATTGCGATGTTTCCATAATATCCCGCCATCTCTCTCGTAAACGGCAGCTCCATTGATAATTAATGGGTCGTTCCCCAGGTCGTCAGGAATTGCCGTTTCTAATAATATGGCGTTGTCAGGCACATCTTTTCCTATGACCAGTGGATGGAGCGTTTTTCCTAAGCCATATTCTCCCACATCAAATGCGTTGCGAAAGGTCCATGATTTTCCTCCTGCTCCGTATGGAACAACCATATCGGCAAGTGAAATCTTATAAATAATGGAACGCTCTTTATCCTCATCTTTGAATCGAACATGATGAAGTTGCAATCCTTTGAGTGGATCCATGGAGTAGCGAAATTTCCAACGATGCCAGGAAATATTTTGCCCATCTATGCTAATGGAACTTCCTTTGGGTTGAGAAACAAGAAGTGGTTTAAGTGGGGCGTCGAGAGGCGCATTGGAGGCGGCATCTAGCATTTTATGTCCTACACCAAAAGGAACAATTTCTTCATCCCAAATTTTAATAACTTTTCCTTTTGTAAGATCAACTGTGACAACAAAACCTTCAAGGGGACGCGAATAAAAATTCTTCCCTTTGACATAGGTAACGCCTCGAAGAAGCCGCTGGCCCGGCTTTGATTCCTCTTTGTCCATCAGGCCCGGTGCCCACATGTCCACAAAGGCGTCATCTGTATTTTTAATCCCACGCTTTTTAACAGCGTTTTGCCAACGCTCGTCGGCTCGTATAATGGCGCGCGCCCTATCGTATTCTTCAATTAAGACGGGTGGTTTAATGTTTGGTAATTCCTTTGCTGAAACAATTTTATCTTGTTTGAGGTCTATAATTAGTTCAGTCATTAGGCTTTTTTGAAAATCAAAAATGGCAGCATAAGCCTGTCTTTGCGTGGAGGCTTTACCGCTAAGCCAGTCTGCTTTTGAAGGCTCCTTGGTTTGCACGACGGGGAACCTTACTTCAGGGCTGTATTGGCCAGATTTCCTGACTATACCAACAACTTTCTTGATTTCATCGGAAGTTAAATCGTCAAACGGATGCGGGTCTGCGGCGAATGCTGGCAGGATAGAGGTATTGAATAAGAGGACTATAGAAAGAATTGGTAGTGAGGGCTTTAAGTTTAAGAATGTCATTTGGACATTCTATGAGGAAAATAAGAAAATTAATATTCTGATCGATTTTTTTTCTTCGCTGAATGCACTCGTTTGGAATCGAGCCTTCTTGTTTTTGATGCTTTGGTAGGCTTGGTTTTAATTCTCTTTTTGGGTGGGTACCAGCATTGCGCAATCAGCGCGCGTAGCTTTTCAAGAGCTAAATTCAGGTTGTCCACCTGGCTCCTGCTTTCTTCACAGCTTAAAATAAACTCACCCATTGCATTTATCCTAGAGGGAAACGTATTCTTAACACGCTCTCTAACATCGAACGGTATCCAGTCTGCTTCATGGAGAACAAATCGCAGCTCTACTTTGCTTTCTGTTTTATTGACATGTTGTCCACCTGCGCCTCCCGAGCGGGCTGTTCGAATTTCTAGGCGATGCTTGGGAATAATGAATGAGGAAAGTGCAATGCCCATTAGGAACCTTCTTGAAGTTTACTAAGTTCATCCCATCTTGCGTAGAGTTGATCAATTTTTTTTTGTGCAACCCCAAGTTCTTGTGAAAGGGCGTGTAGCTTTTTGGCGTCAGTGGTGGAATTTAATTCCTGGTTTAGCAGTCCCAAATTTTGCTCTGCTTTTTGAATGAAGCCTTCCATCTGAGCCAACTCGCGCTGTTCATTGTAGCTCAGTTTTTTCTTGGTTTCTTTGCTTTGGCTAGTGGCTTTAGCAGAATGATTTGCTGAAGAATTCAGAGTCGATTTCTTTTGTTTTTCTAAAACCCATCTTTCCCACTGGTGAACATCGCTAAAATTAACTAGTTCGCCATCTTGAAACGAAATGATTTTTTGCGAAACAGCGTCCAGAAAAAATCGATCATGGGTGACAAGCAAAATGGCGCCGTTGTAGGATTTGAGCTGTTCTTCAAGAACTTTTAATGTTGGCAGATCCAAATCATTCGTGGGCTCATCAAGCACTAGTAAATTCGATTCTTGAAGCATTAGCCGCGCAAGAATGAGTCTGGCTTGTTCGCCGCCGCTGAGTTTTGAGACGTTTTGGTCAAATTGAGCGGAATCAAACAAAAAGCGCTCCAAATAACCGCGGACATGAATCCACTGACCACGATGTTGAACGTAGTCCCCTTCTGGGCAGATGTTTTTAATCAAGGTTTGATTGGGGTTAATTTTGTCTCGACCTTGTTCAAAATAGGAAACAGAAATTTTATCGGCATGATGAACGCTGCCTTGATCGGGGGCTTCTTGACCTAACAGAATGCGAATGAGCGTTGATTTTCCGCAGCCATTTGGCCCTAGAATGCCAACGCGTTCTCCTGAGCCAATGGTGAAATCAAAATTCGAAAACAAGGGTTGTTCGCGAAATGTTTTACTGATTTTTTTTACTTCAATTAATTTTTTTGGCGCGTAACCGGTGCCTTGGAAAGAGAGTCTGACTTCACCAACTTGGTTGCGCTGCTCTAATGTGGCGACATCGTCTTGGAGCTGGTGGGCGCGGTTAATCCTGGCTTGTTGCTTAGTCGTTCTGGCTTTTGGTCCACGCCTAAGCCATTCTGTTTCACGTCGCAAAGTATTGCTTAAGGCATCTTGAGTTTTTTGCTGGCCGTCCATGGCAATGGTTTTAATTTCGCAATACTCTTCGTAGTTCCCATTGACAACAAGAAGGCCGCCAAGATTTCTTTTGTCCAACTCAAAAATTTGATTTGAAATTTGGTTCAAGAAGGCTCTGTCATGGGTGATGGTGAGAGTGGCAAAGGAGGCGTTTTCAATGAGTTCTTCAAGCCAAAGAATGGATTCGACGTCTAAATGGTTTGTGGGTTCATCTAAAAGCAGAAGGTCTGGGTTTAAGATGACTTCTCTTGCGAGCGCAGCTTTTTTTTTCCATCCTCCAGAGAGTTTCTCTATGGGAGTATCTAGTTCAATGCCAGCATTCTCGAATTGAAATGTGGAATAAAGTTCGTATGCTTTGGCCTGAGTTTGCCCATCGTAGGGATCGATGGCTTTTTCTAAGAAAATATCGAAGAGCGTTGAGCTAGGCTTAAATTGCGGTGTTTGAGCAAAATAAGCAATGCGAGTGCCTTTGGAGTAACGGACATCACCTTTGTCCGCTTGTTCAAGGCCCGCTAATATTTTTAACAATGTGGATTTTCCAGCGCCATTAGGACCAATAAGACCAATTCTTGAGTTTGCTTCAATCCCAAAGCTGATGTTTTCAAAAAGTGATCGATGCGAATAAGACTTGCAAAGTTGATGGACTGTGATGAGTGGGGCTGACATTTTGAGCAGAATGACGAGTTTGAGGTGATTTAGCAATCAAACAATGGCGCCTTAGACAAAATATTGACTTCAGAACTAGCATTTTTCGACGCCACGCAGATGCGCCTTTGTCACTACTCAGGTAAATTAGATATGGGGAGTGGATTAAGACGTGCAAATTCTTTGGGTTATCTTCCTCATTTTTTTCATTAGCGGGCCTCCCGATGCCTTCGCTCAAGGTTCCACAGACACTTCAGATTTAGAGGCGCAAGTCCTGCAAGGGAGCGCGCCTGGAAAAACTGAAGATCAAATTCCTTCTGCCCTTAAAGGTAGTTCAGAACTAGAGCCTGTTGTGGAAGCTGAGGACGATCCCCTGCCTCAAGTTGATCAAGATGAGTTGGAAAAAGTTGAGGAAGCTCTTCAAACACCCTCAGAAATTCCGTACTCACACATTTTTGTGGTTCAGAGGCGTTACATTCAAAAAGAAGACTCGCACGAACTGACGCCTGCCATTTTTGGCATTCAACCCTCGGATAGTTTCAAGCGTCAACTAAGCTGGGGCATGAGTTACTCTTATCACTTTAGCGAATGGCTAGGGGTGGAATGGGTTCACGCTCAATTCATCACCAACATGAACACAGGTTTGGACGATAAAATTCTTGATAAGGCCAATGTTCGAGTGGATCGCATTGAACCTTCTTTTTCGATTGGCTCAGCATTGTTGTGGACGCCTGTGAAGGCTAAGACTGCTGCCAAATCGGAAGTTCATTATTTTGAATCCTATTTCAGTCTTGGCGGTGGAGTGACTAGATACGGGGATTATTTCAAGCCAATGGCAATGTATGGCCTGGGCTTCCGATTTTATTTCACGAAAAATTCCATCATGAAGACAGAGCTTCGCAATTACAGCGATTACAGGACAAGAGTCATTTACAGGCCAACCATTACGCTTGGCTTTAGCTTCCTAACGAAGGAGTTTTAATGATGAACACTCCTATGAAAAGCCTTCACATCAATCTGAGTTTTTTGGGTTTGATTTCTTTGGTCACAACGGGTTTCGCCAAGGTTCCTAAGGCTGAGCTTGTTGACCTTTGGAAAAAAAGCGCCCGAGGCCCTTCCACTGATGAGCTTTTAAAACGAGCCGATTACTTGGAGTCCATGGGCCTTTTTGTTTTGGCGCAAAAAGACGCTGTCGATTCGTTTAAGGAGAGAAGCGCGTCGGTCCAAGCACTGGAGCGCGCCGCAGGTCTTGCCCTGCGTGCAGATCGTTATGAAAGTTTTGTGGCCGCGGTGAATGCTTACAGGCAACGTGGCGGTTCAATTGCTGATCATAGTTCTCAGTTGGTTCTAACAAGAGTCGCTCTGGCTGCTTTTCAATTTAGCATTGGCCAAATGGATAGGGCGTACGCTTTTCTACCTGATGCCAATGAAATTCAAAATAAAATACAGAGTCCCGTGCTTCGTGGAAAAGCTTTTTATGTTTTAGGCGTCATTCAGTCGTTGCAAGGGAAATTAAACGAAGCGGCTGAAGCGTTTCGCCGCTCTGCTGAACTTTTCGATCAAACAAAATATGGCGACGTCGCGCAATCCCGCTTGCAAAGAGCGCGTTTGCTCTATGAAAGAAACAAGTTTGAAGAAGTCTTTAATGAGCTTTTGCAAGTACCCAAGAGCGCAACGTCATGGTATCCAGGCGTTTTAGTTAGCGCATGGAGCGCCTATAAGGTTAAAGATTACAATTTGGCTTTAGGGCAGCTGATGACTCTTCATAGCCCTCACTTGAGAACAAAGTTTGCTCCAGAAAGTTTCATTATTGAGTCAGCCTCATTCTATAAGCTTTGTTATTACGAATCTGCGAAGAGAAGTATCAAGGAACTGCGCACACGCTACGAAGGCTTGGCTCCTGTTATTCGCAGTCTTAAAAAGAGAATTGATGTCATTCCTTATGACCAATTAGTTTCCAACATGCATGCCTATGCGCAAGATGGTTCCGGAAGCGGCTTTGGCATTGATCTTGGCATTGCTCAGGACAAGTTGAATCGAATTTTAGATGGCGTTCTGGCCGATCCCGCCTTGCTACGGATTGATAGGAACCTGACAAGTTTAGATCATGAAGCTCACACCTTGAGTTCTTTGGCGACGGATTTGGAGAGCAATCGCTATCAAATGAGGTTGTTGGACAATTATAAGCGTGAGCTGACCTTGGCGCGTCGAGAGCAGCATAAGGCATACGTGGACACCGTTGGGCGTCGGCTCAACGAGATGGCTCAAGATGTTGATGAATCTCTTGAAAATGCTCTGGCTGTCGATCTGGAAATTAACACTCAATTGCGCAGTCGCTTGTTGAACAATCAAAGCAGCGTCATCAAAGAAATTGATTTTGAGAAAGAGATACGCAAGGGATTTGAATTTTGGCCCTATGAGGGAGAGTTTTGGAAAGATGAAGTGGGGAATTATTTAGTGGCCACATCAGATGCCTGCTCGCAAGGAGAACGACGGTGAAATTCAGCCAACTTAGCTTTGGTTTATTGTTAGGCGCCTCATTGAGTTTTTATGCACATGCTGATGAGTGGAATTTTGCGCCTGCGAAAAAAAGTGAATCTGAGGTCCCTGCCGATCAAAAAATAGTACGCACTCGCGCTGAAATTCGACAAAAGACATTGCAGCTAAAAAATGGGCCAACATTCAAGCAAACTGAGGATGTTGAGTTTAATACAGCAAAAAAGTATAGCATCGATCAAAAAACTCAAGAGCTCATAACTCAGCTTGAGACTTTGGTGCAAAGAGAAGGCCAGAAAGCGCGTCAAGGCGAATTGAAAATGCGTTTAGCCGAGCTTTATTTTGAGCGCGCTCGCGCAGTGGCCGCTCAAGAAAGCGAAGCTTGGGAAGAGTCCATTAAAAAATGGGAAAAACTGTCTGCGGAAGCTCAGGCCAAAGAAACTCGCCCAGTGCTGAAGACGCCAAAGGCAAATGGTTACCGCAATAAAGCCCTGTCTTTGTACAGGGAGCTGGAAAAAGACAGCCGAGGTAGCGATCAAGGTCGTTCACGCTTGATCCGTCGAGATGAAGTTTTATTTTTCTTAGGCAGTTCAGCGGTTTCCATGGGTTTTCAAGAGGAAGCCGTTAGGGCTTTTGAGGAATTCATTGCCAAATACCAAAGCTCAATGAGAGCTTTCTCATCTCGTTTGCAGCTCGCGGACTTGTATTTTTCACAAGGAAAATTTGAAAAAGGAATTCCGCTGTATCTGAGGGTAGCCGCCGGTGAAGGCGCTAAAGAAGGCGGCATTGAGGATTTGGAGCAATTCCAATCTTATGCGCTCTATAAATTAGGCTGGTCCTATTTGAACACAAAGCAAGCTGACAAGGCTGTTATGGCCTTGCAACGTACTTTGGAAAAAGCAAAAGAGATGAAGTCGGAGCGCCGTTTAGCTTTTGAAAAAGAAGCTGCAAAGGATTTGATTCGCGCTTTTGCCATGGCGGATCGTTTTGATGAAGGCGAGAAATTCTATGAAAATGGAAATGACGTCTTAAAGAATTTGCTTGTAGAGTATTATTTGCAAGCAGCAGAAATTGCTCGTGACCATGGTCGTTTGGATATCGCCAAGAACTTTTATTTGAAGCTCATTGCTAAAACCGATGAAAACGAATTGAAGCGAGCATCTTACTTTGAGCTCTTGGATTTGCTCAAAAAGAATTCATCATTAAAGGAGTACGTTGCTACCGTACAGGATTACTCGCAAAAGATCCTGGAAATTTCATCTTCTGAAGAATCACAAGAGTTCGTGGATTTGCTCAGACGTGAGACGAAATTTTACCATCGTTCAATGCAAACCGTGAAAAGAGGCCAGAAGTTGGCTTTCACGACGCTTGAAGTTGAGCAGTTATACCAAATCTATTTTTCACTTGTTCCTGAGAAAGTAGCCGATACCGAGCAAAACATCAGTGAAATGAGTTTTTTCTTTGCAGAACTTTTATTTAAGGCTGAGAAATTTGCTGAGGCTGCCAAGTATTACAGCATGGTTAGCGTTGGCAATTATTCATCATCGGCGCAATATGCAAAAATCATTGCACTTCAAAACGCTGTCAGCAAAAAGCAGGCGGATGCCAAGCAGCTTGATGTCGCCATTGAAGAATTCTTGGAGAAAAACCCCAAGGATCCACGCTCTGCAGAATTGATTTATTCGCAGGCTTACACGGCCTTTGAGTCCAACGATAATGAGCGTTCTCTTGAGATTCTTGAGCGAGTCATTAAGCAGTTTCCAGCCACAGATAAAGGTATTGAAGCGGCCAATCGAGTTTTATTCATCCATGACAAGAATAACGATATGGGTTTATTGGTCAAAAAGGCCGATGAATTCCTGGAAAACGAAAAGCTAGCGAGCTTCGGTGGAAAAGCATTTGCTCAGCAACTGGAGAATATTCGTGACAAGGCGAAATTCAAAACATTGGAAAAATCAACGTTAAGCGCTGCCGAAAAATCAGTGGCATTTTCTGAGTTGGCCTCTGTTGTGAAGACTCGTGAGCTTAAAGAAAAATCGATGCAAAACGCTTATGTTTTTGCCAATCAGTCTGGCGATCAAGCCGTTATTTCTAAAGCTAAACTGGGATTCGTGCAACAGTTTCCCGATTCTGACCTGGCCCAAGAATTAAAACTCTCTGAAGCAGATGATTTGCTCGATAAAGGAGAATGGCACCAGGCCCTCTCTCTTTATGAAGCTCAGTATAAGAAAAAAACCAAAGGTGTCGCTTTAGAAAACGTCTTGTGGAACATCGTTTATATCCGGGCACACCTTGAAGACGTGATGGAGCCTAGGCTGCATCCCCTCAAAGACTTTTCTTCAGGTTTGGCTGCATACCTTGATGAATTCTTGGGGGCTTATCCCAAATCCAAGAACAAAGACGCAGCAGTGGAACTTTTAGTCTATAAAAAGACTTCGCCTAGAAAAATCCCGACCTTGCCAAAACTTTTAGCGCACGATTTTAAGATCATTCAAGCGGCAAGGCGATACAACGCTAAAGACGCTCAGAAGCTCTTAAAGGAATTTCCGTGGCCTAAGCTCGCGGACTCATCACCGGTTGTGATAAGAGAGGCTTTGGCGGAATTGGCCTTTAAGGTTGTTGAGCCAGAGTTTACGGCCTATCAAAAAATCAAATTGCCAATTCAAAAGCCTGCGGTATTTGTTAAAAATTTAAAGCTTAAAATCAATACTCTTGAGCAGCTGGAGAAAGCTTACCTCAACGTGGTTGGTTATGGTTATGGCGATTGGGCATTCCGCAGTCTTGAGCGCATTTCCAAGCTGTATTCAAACTTGGCTAGCGACATCAATGCTATGGCAGTGAAATCGTCAGAGGAAGAGCGCAAAGTTCTAGACGAAAGTTACGTGAGCCCTTTGCGTAACAAATCAAAAAGTTTTCTTGAAACTTGCCTCACGAAATCCATTGAAATAAAGGCAGCAGGCCAGGGCCGTCAGGCTTGCGAAGTGGCCCTTTTAGGCATGGATGCAGGTCGTTTTGACTTGCGTGCAGAAAAAATTCCACCAGTTCAATTCGTGCCGACGCTTCCTCAGGATTTAGGAAACCCATTGGTTGCCAAAACTTTAAAAGCCTTTAGTGATAAAAAAAACGGAGAGTTTTTGCTTGGTTTGAGCATTCTAAAACGTAAGTTTGCTGCCCAAGAAAAAGAATGGCTGGCTTTCTTTGAGGCTCTTTGGTTGTGGGAAACAGCCAAAGGGGAGTTGGCCGTTAAAAAATTCAGAGAATTACTGGTTCTTCAAGACAATGACAAATTCAAATTTGTTGGCCAGGCCGCTCAAAGGAACCTGATTGCCATTTATCTTAACGTTGGTGATTATGAATCAGCTGTAGATGTCTCCAGGGAAAATCCCGATTTTGACAGTTTGAGCATGCAGTCTTTGGCAAGTCGGGCTTTGAATAAGCCTGAAGCTGCTTTGGAATCCATCAATCAAGCCCTCCGTTTGCGCAAAGAAGACGCTGTGGCGATGTATCAGAAGGCGCATATATTGGCCTCTATGAATCGCTTTGATGAAGCCGCTAAAGCCATGCAAATTTACATTGAAAAAACGCTACCTCCTGCATCTGACAAATCACGGCAACTGCTTAAAGAATGGAAAGGCAAGAAGTCATGAAGGCATTAACTCTATTCTTATTTTTCAGCATCGTTTCTGCTCAAGGATTTGCTCAGAGTTCAAAATCTAAGCAGAAAAAAGCGCCTGATAAGAAAACAAGAATCATCTACAAGGCTCCCAAAAAGCAAAAGTTTGAATTTCAAGGAAGTGAAATCAAAGGACAGGCCGATGTGCCTGCGGAGTCAGTGATCAGTTCTAGAACGACTAGCACGCCAACGAGTTTAATACCGGAAAGAAGTTCTTTTCGGCGCGAGGTTGTGAATTCTTATTCACGACCTCCGCTAAAAAACAAATAAGAGGAAGACGAGACTATGTCATTTTCTGGGTTCGCCATAGAAATCAAGGTGTATGATGGGGATAAGCTCGTTTGCAGCCAAGTCTTTGATCAAGCTAAGATTGTGATTGGACGCATTCAATCGGCAGATTTTCGAGTTCCTGATAACCGAGTATCCCGCATTCACGCTCTTTTAGAGCAGGTTGACGGTTCGGGTCTTCGATTGACGGATTTGGCCAGCTCACATGGAACATTTGTGAATGGCGATCGCATAGTTGAAAAAGTCATTGGTCTCAGTGACAAAATATCTTTTGCCAATTTGCGTGTGGAGTTTAAACCAGTTCAAACAAAAGTGACGACGTCTTCAGTGGTGGCCCCGCCGCCGCCTCAAGCTACTGCAGCAGCGCCAGTATCTAGCGCCCCTTCAACTCGAGTGGAAGTAAAGAGCTCAGGTGATGCCGTTTCTGTGCACACCCCACGAGAGGCAACGGTCATACGGTCGTTAAAAGAAACAGCGAAGACACGAGGGGTTTTGGATCCCGCGGGCCTTAATGAATTGCTTGAGGTCACTGAGTATTGGGAAGAAACCATATTGAAATTGGATCACTACAAAGGGTCGCAAACGTTGACTCTGGGGGAAGACCCCCATGCGACATACTTGGTGCCCATGACTGAAGGCACGCGCAAGTTTCCCTTCATTAAAACGCAGCAAGGTAGTGCGGAAATTACGCTTCACAATTCCATGAAAGGGTCTTTTAGGATTGGAAGCCAAATGAAAACTTTGGATGATTTGCGTGCAGCTGGTCAGTCCACAATTCGTATTTCCGGGAACGACTTAGGCAAGTTGCAAATTGGCAAAATCAATTTCTTTTTGATGTTTGTTCCAACTCCTCCGCCAACTCCTAAGCGCGACCATTTTAAAAGTGGTGGGCTGTTTTGGTTCATTCAGGGTGGTACATTGCTTCTTACTGCATTGTTAGTGGGCGCGACTTTTCTAATGAAAGGCCCGCTTGAGGGTGAAGTGACTGAACTTCCACAGAAGTATCGTAAAATTGTCATAGAAGAATTTAAGAAAAAAATTGAAGCTCAAAAAATTGTTGAGAAAAAAACTGAAATTCCTCCAGCGCAAATTGCCGTGAAAAACCCACCGCCCGCACCTAAGCAGCGTGGCAATGAAGGCGAAGGGGCTCGTGAGCGAGGTGTAGAGGGCAAGCGCGGATTGGAGAACGCAAAAAATGAAAAAGGCGTGACCAATCGTCCACGTTCAGCAAAAAACTTAGTTAAGGATGCAGCTGTAAGGCAAAAAAATGAAGGTTTGCTTGCCTCTCTAAGGAACGCAGGATTGGGAACCAAGCTTGCTAAGGTTTCAGGAGTTGAACAGGGAGCATCGGGCAATGATCCTCTCAACAAAGCTCTTAGTGGCGTGGGCGGATCGGAGCTTGTTTCTGGACGTGGTTCGGGTGGCTCAGGATTACAAGGCACGGGCAAGGGTGGTGGTGGCACTGCTGTTGGCGTTGGTGGCTTAGGAACGAAGGGCTATGGTGGCGGAGCTAGTGGCACAGGCATGGGCTCACTCCCTGGTAAAACAGAATATGTCGTTGGCACTGAAGATGTCTCTGTCCAAGTTTTAGGCGGCCTCTCTAGGGAACAAATTGCACGAGTTGTGCGACTGCACTTAAATGAAGTGAATTACTGCTACAGTCGGGAAATTCAGCGTGACCCTAAACTCTTTGGTAAAATTGCCTTGCGCTGGAATATTGATAGCAGTGGTGCTGTGACAGCAGTGAGTAGCAATGAAAACTCAACAGGCAGCAAAGCTCTTGAGCAATGTGTGAGTGAAAAGGTGAAGTTTTGGAAGTTCCCCTCAAACCCAGTGCAAAACACCACTGTTGATTGGCCGTTTATCTTTAAGCCTCAGGGTACGTGATTATAAACGGAATTAGTGTTTCCGTTTATATGTATAAACGGAAACACTAATTCTGTTTATACTTGACTCGATCAGTTTAAACTATAGAATTCAACTATGGAGTACTCACGCGTCTTAGACTTGGGGAAATTACTCAAGAAGAACAGCTTTTTTTTATTTGGCCCTAGAGCTACGGGCAAATCATTTTTAATTAAACATGCGCTTAAACCTCAGAAGTATTACGACTTATTGAGTAATAACCTGTACACGGAATTATTGATTAGACCAGAAAGATTTTATGAAGAGCTATCAAACCTAAAAAAAGGCTCTTTGGTTGTTGTCGATGAAATTCAAAAACTACCTAAGTTACTTGATGAAATTCATAGACTGATTGAAGATAAACAAATCCGATTTTTGGTGACAGGTAGTAGTGCAAGAAAATTAAAGCGTGGGGCTGCAAATTTACTTGCAGGTAGGGCATGGAAAACAGAATTATTTCCATTGGTGTCCAAAGAAATAACGTCTTTTGATTTATTAAAATATCTAAATTACGGGGGCTTGCCTAGGGTGTATTTGTCGAAGAACCCCCACGAAGAATTGAACGCTTATATAACGACCTATCTAAAAGAAGAAATACTTGATGAAGCAATTTCTCGAAAATTGGATCATTTCTCTCGTGTTTTGGAAATTACAGGCGTTTTGAATGGTGAGGAGTTGAGTTACGAAGGGATCTCTAGAGATACGGGCGTGAATGTTAAAACCGTTGCGAATTACATAGAGGTTTTGGAAGACACTTTGTTGGCGTATCAAGTTATTCCATTTTCAAAATCAAGAAAACGGAAAGCCATTGCGCGATCAAAATTGTATCTGTTTGATATAGGTGTGGCTAACTATCTGGCTAGGCGAGGCAAAATTGAGGCAAAGAGTGAGTTGTTTGGCAAGGTATTTGAGCATTTTATTGCAAACGAACTGCGCGCCTACCTCTCATATCGACGTAAAGATTTATTGCTTCAATATTGGCGTTCAACAACTGGGTTTGAAGTAGATTTTGTTATAGGCACAGATTTAGCCATTGAAGTTAAAGGGAGCTCACAAATTGTTGAAAAACACCTCAAAGGATTAAAGGCTTTAAAAGAAGAAAAATTAATAAAACAATTTTTGGTTGTTTCTACAGATACACGAGAACGAACTATTGATGGTATTCGTATAGTGCCATGGAAACAGTTTCTAACCGAGCTTTGGGATGACAAACTGCTTTAAAACTCTGGGTACTGGCAGCCTTGCTGTTCAGTTTTTTGAAGAAGGCTAACATTTACACCTTGTTTTTGGGCTATGGCTAAGGCATCTGCGTATAGCGTTGGTTCAAGCACAGGAGTGCGCGATAAAATCCACAACGTGCTGCCTTCTTCATTGGAGACAACTGCGTAGCGATAGTCGTTATCTAAACCTATAATCCAGTAATCGCCGTAGAAGGGCCAAAAAAAACTCACACGTAGTTTGGCATTGCTTGTTTCATCGGCAACGTAGGCGCGCCCTTTGGCTTTGGAGAGTTCTCCGCTTACGGAGTTTTTATTGCATGTATTATGAACGTAAATTTTGTTGCTGGCTCTTGGGGTGTAGCGAGCCCTGGTGCAATGGCAGCCTTTGCTAAAACTTTGGGGAATAGAGGCTATTTCATACCAGTCGCCAAGGTAGCGACTTAAATCAACAAACCTCGATTTTTTAGCATAGCCAATAGACTAAAGCTTCTTTATGAAAGCTTTATCTTGCTTGTAAAAATCTAGGGCTTTCATGGCTTTGCGCATATTTGAGAAAACTCTTCACATAATCTTTACGTGAACTAAGGCACAAAAATTACAATAATCAACTTATGAAAGGGGAAACTCCAATGAAACGTGTTTTCCAAAAGTTCTTTGTTTTAGTTTTAACATTACAACTATCCTCTGCTTTTGCTGCAGATAAACCAGAGAGTAAAGAAGGTAAAGATAAGGATCTATGCGAAGTGAATTTAAAGGACAACAGAGCGAAATTGATGTCGAGTCCGGTCAATAGTCCAATATCAAGTCCGGCATGTAAAGAACTTGAAGAGTTAGTAAAAGCATCGTCATCAGTACAAGAACACAAGAATCAATTGATCGAATGCAAAAAAAATGCAGAAGAATATAGTAAAAAATATGAAGAATTTAAAAAAGTTGTTGGATTTTATGCCAAAGACGATGACAAAGATGATAAAGGTGAGCACTACAAAGGTAGATGCAAACAAATGCTTGCTTCTAGAACACTAGGCGATCAAAAACTTGCTGAATCCACAAACAAATTACAATCCGCAGCTAAAGCCGCTGGTGGAAACTAAGAAAAGGATAAATACTTTATGAGAAATCAAATGAAATATTTATCAGTATTTTTTGTCCTAAGTCTAATTCCTCAGTTGTCGTTGGCTGCCACAAAAAATGTAATTGCTTCTAACAGAAATGATGCTTTTGAGGGTAGTGTGTATCGTGAAAATGGAAAAATTTTTGTTAAAACAGCAGAAGGCAGGGAGTTTGATCAGGAGATAGCTGCCAATAGAGACACTGCATTTGAAAAAGATAATTACTTAGGAACGGATGGAAATGTATATCAAAAGACTCCTGGGTATAGTCAAGAAGAAGATGTATTGGCGAGCTCAGCCGAAAAAATAGACAATACAAATCCTACTGAAAATAGTGCTAAATCAGCAAACGCTAAACCAGCAATTGAAGCTGACACAGGTAAAGTTCAAACAGATTCAGCTAAAGATTTGGCCGATCATGCTGCTTTACAGTTTAAGTCCTGTATGACGGAAGGTGAAAATAGTTTGAAGTATTTAAAAGACGCTGAAAAGGTTAGGAAATCAGCTTCTGAAGTACTAAATAAGTTACCTAAAGAAAATTCGCATGTTAACCAAGTCAGAAAAGAAATTTCTGAAATTAAAAAAGAAATTGAGCAAAAAGAAAAATTTATTAAAAAGCACATTGCTGAATGTAAGGCTCAAGTTAAAGACTCAGTTAGTTTAGCGAAATCTTCTGGCGATGCTAGCAAGGCATTTAAATCGCTTAAATCCGGTGAAAAGGCTGGAATGTCAACAGCTGCTAAAGTGGGTATTGGCATAGGTGCTGCGGCACTAGTTGGTGGCGGTGCATTTTTACTCATGGGTGGAAAGAAAGATAAAAAAGAAAACAATGCGGGTTCTGGTGGTGGTGGTGGAAACGCTGCTCCTCAGGGCGCGAACAACGATAACGATGGGTTTTCTGCTGCAACAGTTGAGAATATGCAAAATACAAATTTTGTTTGCCGTAAGGTTGGGACAGCTAACCAAGTTTGTGACAACGTTGCAAACTGCGAGTGTAAACAAAAACCAGCAGCGCAGTTGGCTTCGGCTAGTACGTCTGACTCATCAGATTCACAAGTGAGTGACCCGTCTTCTCAAGTATCCGCAAGCCCAACTCCAAGCCCTACGCCTACATCGGATGCACAGTTGCAAACAGCTAGTGTTGAGAGTTCTTCGGATGAGTCCACAGGCCGCAACTTGGCTAGTCCCGCAGCTAAGCTACGCGCTAAGCGTTTACGTGAGCAGCTCCAAAGAGAAGCACGCTAAGGACTTAGAGGCCTAGTTCTAGTTTTTTGAAGAAACTTATAGAAGAATCAAGCCACTCCATTAATTTTGCGAGTGGCTTTTTCTTTTCTTTGTCCACGAACTCCACCAAATCAAATTTTTGATTGAGCTCTAAGAGATAATCGCTGGAAATTTGAATGGCATCCACAAGCTTTAAATCTAAATTCACAGTGCTCTGGGCAAGCCAAGCCTCACCAGTTGCCACTTTAGTTAAATCAACATGAGGCCTGTATTGAGTTAGCGCATGCTGGAATTGGTCATGAATTAAATTGAGCTGCTCTTGGTATTTTTGCACTTGTTCCGGAGTTGCGTTGTCGGTTAATGATACGGTTCTTTTGTAAGATCCCGCAGTGAAGGTGCGTGGCTCAATGTTGAATTTCTCAAGGAGTTTTCTGACATTGGGAATGAAACTCACAACGCCAATGCTCCCTACCATGGCAAAGGGCGAGGCTAAAATTTTCTTTGCCGGCAAAGACATGAGGTATCCGCCAGAGGCGGCTACAGTATCTACGCATGCGGTGAGCTGAAAATGTTGCTCTTGGTTCCTTAGTCTTTGCATTTCAGCAAAGAGGTAGCCGTATTCCGCAACTGAACCGCCGGGCGATTCTACAAGCACAACGACTTCGTTAAAGCGTTCTTTGTTTAAGATGATTTCATCGACAATGCGGCTAAAGCCATTGCGCTCGGATGCTTTAATGTCACCGTCGAATTTTAAGACAGCGACAGCTTTTTCATTGGATTGCACATTGTCTTCCTTATTGTCTTCATTTAAGTGGCGCTTAATTTTAATGTCGGTATTGGGGTGATACTTCACGTAATCGTCGACGTGTTTGAGGTGCCCTTGAATACATTTTCTTTTTTTGCGCCTGGATTTCACAAATACAAACGCCGCAATGACAACAACTAGTGCAATAAAAATAGTCCAACCCATAGAGGGCGGATTCTACCCTGAAATTACTTCTTGGCGGTAATTTTTTTAGCGGTATCGAGAACTTTTTTAGCACTCATGGCGTTTGCAAACTGAACTGCTGTATGACACTCAAGCCCAGAGCTGGATTGTATTTTTAGCGTTTGGCTTTCCACGTTAAGGCTGAAGAGCGTATTGCCGACTTCATCATCTTTAACATTGTGAATGGCACCCTCAAAAGTGTTTGTTTGCGTGTCATAGTTAAGTGAAATGTCGTCAAGCGAGTCGCGAATGGTTGCTTTCGTGCCGTTGAAGTCAACGTTCACATCGCCCAAGTACCCCAAAAGCTGGCAGTCATCGATTTGCTCGTTCATTGCGGGCTCTTTGAGATTTAGCTTTAACGTTTGAGTGGAGGAGGAATCTACTGCTGCAAACGCAGCGGCGGAAGCTAGCAGAGTCGTAGCGCAAACAATATTTTGCAAATTCATATTATGGATTTTCGCCTTCAGCGCAACGTTGCAAGCCGGTTGGTGTCACTTGGCAAACGTAGACTTTGCGAAGGGCTCCAAATAAAAACAGATCATTTCTTGTAATCACCACTGTCTTACCGCCAATGGGTGCAACGGTTTGATAAGCGCAGGCACCAAGTAGTGACAGGGCCAGAATTGCTAAAATTGGTAAACGAATCATTTGAAGCATGAGTCCTCCTTAAGTAACGAACAGGGGTAGTTTACGAGCAAAGCGCAAAAAATCAAAGGGGTGAGCGGGCGATTTTTAAAATTTCAATTTCTATGGGGCCTTTGGGCGTTTCAACGCTCACCACAGCGCTCACCGTTTTTCCAAGCAAAGCACGTCCAATGGGCGAAGAATAGGTGATGCGCCCTTTGTCAGGATCAATTTCATCTTGTCCTACAATTTGATACCAGTGCTGCCCTTTATCTTCTTGTTCCACAAGAACCCAGGTGCCAAAGGCAACCTTTTTTGTATCGACAGTTTCAGGGTCAACAATGTCAACGTCGTCTAAACGATTTTGCAAAAACCTCAGGCGTGAATCAATCTCGCGCAAGCGTCGTTTCCCGTAGATGTATTCCGCGTTTTCAGAGCGATCGCCCATGGCGGCCGCCACTGAGACCGCTTCCACAATTTTGGGGCGTTCAACCTCAATGAGTTGCGTGAATTCGTCGCGCAGTTTTTTGTAACCAGCAGGTGTGAGGTAATTTTTTGTGCTCATGTTTATTTTTTAAAGATTTACGGCCAAAGGGTGTTGGCTTGCTTGGACGATTCATATCCCCAATCCTTCAGTTTTTTTTCGTAGCTTGCGTGGCACCATTGGTAAAGTTTTTCAGTATCCGCGCGCACGTCTTGAATCATGACGGGTTCATGAAACTCCATGGACACTTTAATTTCAGGATAGCCAAGCAGATTGTAAACATGTGCAGCAAAAGTGTCATCGTCTTGATAGGCTGCGGGTCTGGCCGGGTCATACGCAAGACGAGCTGCTTGAACAGGTATGTTGTACTTTTGTGCCACTGCAAAACTGCCAAACTTCCAAGGTCTCATGACGGTGCCTGAGGTTCCCTCGGGAAAAATGACAACGCTCCTGTTTTGCTCAGTGAGCGTGCGTCCAATGGCATAAGTTGTGGCCTGTCTGGAGTCCTTGGAGTCGCGGGACACAAATGTTGTGCCGACAATTTCAGCGCCCAATCCAATGATGGGCCAATAGCGAACGGATTTTTTGGAAACAAAACTTGTTTTGGGAACCTGTGAGAGCCAAAGAGGAATGTCGAGATAGCTAATGTGGTTTGAGACAAAAAGTGTTGGTCTATCGGTTTGCACGGGAGCGCCTGTGACCTCAAGCTTACAGTTCATGCGAGCAAGCATGTCTACGCTCCAATCCACAGTGCGTTTTGAAATGCCAATGGGGTCAAGCTCAGAGGGGTGTTTGAGGCCTTTGAACCATAGAAGTGAGGCGAGCTCGTAAGTTGTTTTGGCAATCATTTCACTGCAAGTTTGAATGCGCTCAAGTGAGGAGCGTTTTGTGCTTCGCATCATCTTTTTATGGAATCCTTATGGCAATCTCTTGGACTTTTGACCGCTTCTTGTCAATATACTACTCAAGAAGAGAACATTTGTTATCAGTGGTTTAGTGGATTGTTGTGAGGAATCGATATTAATGACAAATAAACCTGACAATTCTAATTTTGCGAATGAATTACCTTTAACGTTTAAGCCTACGCCTGTGGCTCATTTGCCAGAGCGCAAGGGAACCGGTGTCCCCAAAGATATTGATGCTACGGCAAGTGCCTTAAAAGAAAAATTTGGAGCCAATGTTGTTCGTGCTGTTGAAAAAGCGCATAAGGGCGATCCTTACTTAGTCGTAGACGCTAACCAAATTGTCGATGTCCTGCGATTTCTTCGCGATGATGAACGGTACCTTTGTACGATGTTGTCAGTGATCAGCTCAACGGATTTTTTACCTGTTGAAGCCTCAGCTCCTGGAGCTGAAACAGCTGTGGCTGCACGCAAAGGTTATGTTGACGTGACTTATGTTGTGTTCTCTTTCCAACACAAACACCAGATCATGGTGAAGGTGCATTTGGACAGGGCAAATGCTCGAGTATCGACGGTTTGTGACGTGTATCGCGCAGCAAATTGGTATGAGCGCGAGTGCTACGACATGATTGGTGTGGTGTTTGAAGGTCACCCACATCACAAAAGAATTCTTCTTCCAGATGACTGGGTGGGACATCCCCTTCGTCGCGACTATGTTTTCCCCGAGGAATACAATGGCATGAAGGTGCCTTTATAAAAGGTGAAATGATGGAACATACATTCAGCCCTGAGAGCGGACTTAAAACACAAGAACTCACCATCAACATGGGCCCACAACACCCCTCAACTCACGGAGTGTTGCGTGTTGAAATTGTGACCGATGGTGAAGTGGTTAAAGCGGCATACCCTGACCTTGGTTATTTGCATCGTTGTTTTGAAAAACATTCTGAATCGCGTGAATACTTGCAGGTGCTTCCCTACGCTGATCGTATGGATTACTTGGCTGCCATGAACATGGAGCTAGGTTTTTGCTTGGCCGTTGAAAAGCTTTTGGAGTTGGAAATTCCAGAACGCGCCACAAACATTCGGGTCATTGTTTCAGAACTCAACCGCATTGCTTCTCATTTATTGGCTGTGGGAACTTATGGTCTTGATATTGGTGGCTTTACGCCATTTTTGTATGCGTTCCGTGACCGAGAAAAAATCTTGCATTTGTTTGAAGAAATTTGCGGAGCAAGGTTGCTCTACAACTACATCCGTCCAGGCGGTGTCTCTCGTGACGTGAGTCCTTCTGTGAAAGATAAAATCAAAGACTTCTGTAAATACTTCAAGCCGCAACTCGATGAATTCGACCAACTCATGTCGTTCAATTCTATTTTCATTGAGCGTACAGCCAAGATTGGTGTTGTGCCCTTGGATTTGGCCGTTTCGTATGGCTTCTCTGGACCCAATTTGCGTGGCAGCGGAGTGGATTGGGATTTGCGTAAAGAAAAACCATACTGTGGATATGAGAAATATGATTTCAAGGTGTGTATGGGTGAGGCGGAAAGAGGCGTCATTGGTGATTGCTGGAACCGCTACTACGTGCGCATCAAAGAAATGTATGAAAGCATAAAAATTATTGAGCAAGCCGTTGAGCAGCTTCCCGATGGCGAGCACATGGGCAAAGCGCCTAAAACCATGAAGCCTACAGGCGAAATCTACATGGAAACTGAGTGCCCACGCGGGCAACTTGGATATCACATCATTGCTGACGGTTCTAAGAAACCGTATCGCGTAAAAGCTAAATCACCATGTTTCATTGCCATTTCATCAATGGATGAGGTTTGCTCTGGCATGATGCTTGCCGATTTGGTGGCGTACCTTGGTAGTATTGATATCGTACTTGGAGAGGTGGACCGTTAATATGTCAACACATCACGATTCACATCATGAAGCTGCAGCGCCTGGTCCGTTGGCAGAATATTTCAATAATATTTTTGCTGCCGTGAAATCAATTTCTATAGGTATGAGCATTACCATGCGAGCGTTCTTGAAGGCCAACGGCTGGAAGAGCAAGCAGATGGGTGGCTACGATTACGGCTCAGGCGATATTACAATTAGTTACCCCGAACAGCGCGATCACATTCCGCTGATTTCAAGAAACCGTTTGTTTAACGACGTAGCTGGATGCATTTCCTGCAACCAGTGCGCAGTCATTTGCCCTGTGGATTGCATCACCATTGAGAGCCGCAAAAAAACGGATCAAGAAAATCCTGATGAGCGCACTCCTGCTCATTACGGCAATAAGCCTGTGAAACTGAAATTGCTCAAATTTGAAATTGATGAAACTCTTTGCTGCTTTTGTGGACTTTGCACAGAAGTTTGTCCTACGGAGTGTTTGTATCACACCCCAGAATTTGAATATTCGAAGTATGACAGGGATAGCTTGGTGTATGAGTACACGAAGTTCAAAGATGACAATCCACTACCAAAAGAGTAATTCTCATCACTGTTGTGGGTGAGACACCGGATAAACACGATTTTGTTCCTGAGGTGCTAAAGCAGGCACCTGAAAAGTCATCCTCTGCTCAGTTGTTTCTAAGATCATTGAGTGTCGTTTTATTGGTGATTGCTGTTCCTTTGTTGTTTTTTTTATTTTTCAAAGGACTGATGTTCGAAGATCATTCCCGTGATGAATTGTTTTCTAAGTTAAACGACTCCCGTTCGGAGATACGTCGTCTGGCGGCTTCTCAATGGTTGCAGGATTTAAACAGGTACTCAAAGGAAGACGCTAAGGCATACCAAAAATTGTTGCCCACCGATGTTCAGGTGGAGACACTTCTAAAACAATTTGATTATGAGCAAGCCGATGCTCAGTATTTCTCATCCGTCATTAGCATTTTAGGTTTTGTGGAATCTTCAGCAAGGCAAAGGGTTATTGATGGGTTGACTCAGTTTTTGGAAAAAACAACTGATGATGTTCAAACTCAAGCTCAAATTTTTGCGTTGATTTCTTTGTCGCGCTTAGGGGCTGAAGCTGACAAAGCTTGGGCTTTATTTGAAAAGAAATCGCAAAGTGCTGATGCTTCACTTCGAAACGCTGTTGCTCTTTCAGTTGGGCAATATTCTTTGAATTACAGTCTCTTAGCTGAAAAAATAAATCAAATACTTGGCGCACTCATGGCCGATGAAAACCAAGAGGTACGTTGGAATGCGGTGACCGCGATGGCCCGTCGTGGTTCGGAGCGGGCTGTGGAGCCTATGCTTTTTTTGCTAAGAGATTTGCAAAGCAAGGAGCACAACTTGGAGGCATTGCCAGTGCAGAAATTGCGCGTTTTTGAAGAGCTTATAAAAGCTTCACGTGGCTTAATTTCAAAAAAAGAAATTCATGAAATTGTCTCAAGCATTGCAGCGCAGCATCAAAATCTTAGACTTCGGCAGCTAGCCAAAGAGGTTCTCCTTAAAAAATCTTAAGACTTGTTGTATAACTGTGCGTAAAGTAATGGGTCTTCCAATTCAACTTGTTCTTTTTTTACAAGGATTTCAGACGAATCATGGCAAATGAACAAACAGCTAACGAAATGAATAGACGTGAGTTTCTATCTTGGTTTTGGTTGGGGTGGATTACGTTTACCGTAGCAGTGAGTGCGATTACTGGATTGTGTGTTCGTTTTCTTTTTCCAAATGTTCTCTTTGAAAAACCATCCGCATTCCGTGCAGGTTCTCCTACAGAATTTAACTTGGGTGTTGATGAGCGTTTTAAAGATTCACAAAGTGTGTGGATTGTTCGTTTTCCAGAAGGCATTTTCGCGTTGTCGACGGTATGTACGCATTTGGGATGTACGCCAAACTGGTTGCCTGGTGAAGGTAAGTTTAAGTGTCCGTGCCATGGTAGTGGGTATCGTCCAACAGGGTTGAACTTCGAAGGACCTGCGCCACGTCCGTTGGAGCGATTTGCCATTTCTGTAGATGATACAGGTACAATCATAGTCGATAAATCAAAGGCTATACGTTATCAGACTCAGTGGAATGATCCTGAGTTTTTCTTGAAGGTTTAGTTGGGATCGTAAGTTTAGTTTTGTTGAAGGAGCTTTAAGCAGTGGGAAATCCGTTAAGAAATCTTTGGAACGCGATTCGTGAAACACAAGTATGGAAGTCTATTTTTCGTCACGGCCTTCCTGATAATCCTCGAGATAAATCTCTTGCTATTTTGACTAACGTCTTTTTGCATTTGCATCCCGTTAAAACAAGAAAATCTGGCGTTCGAATGTCCTTCACTTGGTGTATGGGTGGTTTGACGTTCTTCTTGTTCCTCATTGAGACCATCACTGGCATCTTGTTGATGTTCTATTATCGTCCCACACTAGAATTTGCATACAACGACATTATTGCCCTTCGTGAGCATGTGCCTTTGGGGATTCTTCGTGAAATTCACCGTTGGGGTGCGCATGCCATGGTGATTACAGTTTGGTTGCACATGTTCCGTGTTTTCATGACGGGATCGTACAAGCCTCCTCGTGAATTCAACTGGGGTGTTGGTGTGATCTTGCTTGTTTTGACGATGTTGTTGTCCTTCACTGGTTATTTGCTCCCCTGGGACCAGTTGGCTATTTGGGCTATCACTGTAGGCGCGAACATGGGTGCGGCAACTCCATTTCAAGGAGTTGAGGGCCCAGGAACGATGTTCTTGAAAATTGGAGATGTTCAGCTCATTCACAGTGGTAACGACGCAAAGTTTGGTTTGCTTGCAGGACGCTTCATTGGTGAGGCAACGTTGTTACGTTTTTACGTTCTTCACTGCATTGCCATTCCATTTGTGGTCACTATTTTAATTGCACTTCACTTCTGGCGCGTTCGTAAGGACGGCGGAATTTCGGGTCCACTTTAACGGAGAGGATGAGGGAAAAAATTCATGGAACTCATTGGGCTGTTTAAAGAGCTAGTTAACATACTCTCTAACCCAACCATTTACTTCACAGCATTTATTGTGGGGTGGTGGTGGATGATGAAATACTACCGCGTTTGGACTGAGCCCAAGCTCATGAAAAAAGTATTTTGGATTTTTACGATTGGTTTATTGTTTGCGCTAACGGATCCTAACTTTTTTAAAGAAGCTTCAAAGCCTGACAACATTCCTATTTGGTTTATGACTTATGGAGTGGGTTTCTTTGTTTGGCTTAGTTTTTACCGTGCGGCTCAAAACGATATTTTGATGGAGCAGGGCAAGCCAAATCTAGAGAAACAAGAATCCGATAAAAAAGTTTATACGTGGCCCGATCTTGTTTACTCAGAACTTATTGCCATGGTGTTCTTTACGGCGTTTCTAATTTTGTGGGCGATTGTATTTAAAGCGCCTCTTGAAGAGCCTGCCAATACAGGGGTGACACCAAACCCAGCCAAAGCTCCTTGGTATTTCTTGGGTCTTCAGGAAATGCTTGTTTACTTTGACCCTTGGATTGCGGGCGTTGTGTTGCCAGGTTTGATTGTAGTGGGTCTTATTGCCATTCCTTATATGGACATCAATCCTAAGGGTAATGGCTATTACACAGTCAAAGAACGATTTGGAGCTATTTGGGGATTTGGCTTTGGTTTTGTTGTCTTGTGGATTTCCCTTATTTTCTTGGGAACGTTTTTACGGGGTCCGTCTTGGAACTTCTTTGGTCCCTTTGAATATTGGGACAGCCACAAGGTTCTTGTACTTAATAACGTGAACTTGTCGGAGTTAATTTGGGTCAAGCTATTCAATATAGGATTGCCAGAAAACGTGATTGTTCGTGAAATTTTCGGACTAATTCTAGTGGCCCTTTATTTGACACTCATTCCTCCGGTTTTGGCTGTGACGAAACTCAAAAACCTTTACAACCAGCTAGGTTTTATTCGTTATAATTTGCTTTTGAATTTAACGCTGATCATGCTCTCCATGCCGGTGAAAATGTATCTGCGTTGGTTGTTTAACATGAAATATATAGTCGCAATTCCCGAGTACTTGTTTAACATTTAGGTGGTGAGTAAAGATGGCTGCTTCTGATCAAAACGATACCGTATACTCAACAAGGACACTCTCGAAGTGGTTCTTTTTTGCGGCCTTTGCTTTGCTGGTGACTGTGATTTGGGCAGTGATTGGCGACTACGACCGTGAATGGAAACACTATCAAAGACAGTGGAAGCGAGTTGTGACCGAGCTCAATCAGCATAAATTAAAAAAAGCTGAGATGGCCATTGATCAGTCCAAGTTAGCTGGTCTTGAAAAACAAATTGCAGAATTGGAATCAAAGCAAACCAGTGAAATGAAGCTTCTTCAAAAGAAAATTGATGAAGCTGACGTAGATTTTTACCAGAAAAACCAAAAATATCAGTTTGAAAAAGCGGAGTTAGATTCTCAGAACTTTTTTGTAGACCATGCCATGCATGAGAACTCTCCGAACAAGGATAAAATTAAGGCTGATTTTAAAGCGCTATCTGTGAAAGTTGCGAAACTTAAAGATGATGCTTTTGTTGCGGAATCATTAAAAAACACGCTTCTTGAAGAAAAGAAAAAATTGCTCGCTGCTGAGCAGGGCATGAAAGATCAGGTTTTGAGTCTGACATTAGAGCGAGAGCGTCTGAAAAAAGCGATTGCGAAGTCGGAAGCAAGTCTATTGAACACAGTCTTCAATGCTCCTGTGATTGATTTCATTGCGCCCACTATTAAAATTAATCAGATTATCTTGAACGATTTGAAGGACGATTACGCGTTCAACAAAGTGCCTCGCGTGGATCGCTGTATGACTTGCCATGTGAATGCTGACAAGCCTGGTTTTGAGCAAATGCCTCAACCCTTTAAATCTCACCCAAAGTTGGATTTGATGCTTTCGGCAAACAGCCCACACCCTGTTGAAAAAATTGGTTGTACGGTATGTCACGCAGGTGTTCCTCAGTCTGCAGATTTCTCATTAGCTGCGCATACTCCTAATTCAATAGAGCAGGAAGCTGAGTGGAAAGAAAAATATCATTATCATCGATCTCATCACATTGGGACTCCCATGGTTCCCTTGCCAATGACAGAGGGCAAATGTCTTCAGTGTCACTCCAAGCAGCAAGAATTAGTGGGCGCGCCAACATTCAATGCAGGCATGAAGCTCATTGAAAATTATGGTTGTTACAATTGCCACAAATTTGCAGGTCACTTTGAGCAATTGGCCAAAAAACATAAAACTGGCCCAACGTTGAAGTATATTGCCTCGAAGTTGGATCCTGTATGGGTTCGTAAGTGGTTGTGGGATCCTAAAGGCTTCCGCCCAACAACGTTGATGCCTCAGTATTGGAGAAATCATAACAACTCAGATCCTGAGTCATTGGAGCGTGGTGCTGTTGAAGTGGATGCTATTGCCCACTTTTTGTACTCAAAAGCTGAAAAATTTGAGCCCATACAAAAAGCATCTGCCGTTGTTGGTGATGCTAAAAAAGGTAAGGAAACCTTTGGTTCTGTTGGCTGCTTAGGCTGTCACGCATCTTCTGATTTCCCTGGCGAGACAATTACAGATCCTACAGCTCTTGGGTATAAAGATGCTCGTTTGCCAATGTTTGGTCCTGAACTCAATCAGATGGGTTCTAAGGTGAATGAGGCATGGCTGTACTCATGGCTCATCAACCCCAAGCACTACAATGCTGACACCCGCATGCCTTCCTTTAGATTATCGCCTAAAGAGGCTGCAGACATTGCTGCTTATCTTCTTGAGAAGAAAAATACGGAGTTCGACGCTTCAAAACCTCCCGTTGCTAAAGACGAGGTTCGAGATAGTGTCATTCGTACATATTTCGAACAACTCATGAGCAAAGAAGAGAGCCAAGTGAAGTTGGCTTCGATGTCTATTGATGAGAAGAGAACATGGCTTGGTCAAAAAATGGTTGGTCACTACGGCTGTTATGCATGTCATGCGATTTCTGGTTTTGAAGGTGCTCCTAATATTGGTGCTGAATTGACCACTGAAGGATCAAAAGACACCAGTAAGTTTGCTTACGATAACGTGGAAATTTTCCACAAATCCAGAGCTGATTGGATTTTCACAAAAGTACGCACGCCTCGTATTTTTGATGTTGGCAAAGAACGCGATTTTGAAGCTAAAACTCGCATGCCTCACTTTGGTTTCACTAAAGATCAAGCTACAGCCATTGCTGCAATTGTCATTGGTCACGAAAATCCTAACGTCGATGAATCGGCCAAATTCAAGGTGAATGGTCGATGGGAGCAAATCATTACAGGACAAGCTGAGGCTCGTCGCTTGAATTGCATTGGTTGTCACTCCATTGAAAATAAGGATGGTTACATTCTTTCTCAATATCCCAATGACCCGTCCATGGGGCCACCGAATTTGAATACTCAAGGTCGTAAAACAAGACCTGAATTCTTATTTGGTTTCTTAAAATCTCCTTATCCAATTCGTCCTTGGTTACAAGTGAGAATGCCAACGTTTGGTTTAAGTGATGATCAAAGTTCGTCTATTGTTAAGTATTTTGCTGCTTACGATAAAGAACATAATCCATTCTATACAAACGATCATCGAACTCTATCGGCTGGTGAGTACGCAGAAGCATCCAAATTATTTGGAACCTTAGGTTGCTTAACTTGCCATGGTGTTCGTAAACCAGGTGAAGATGTTAGTGCCGCAGCTCCGCACTTGAACAACGTCAAAGTGCGCTTGCGTGGTACATGGGTTAAAGATTGGTTGAAGAATCCAAATACCATTATGCCTGGAACTCGCATGCCTCAGTTATGGCCACCTCAAAATGCGGACGATCCCAAATCACCTTTGACTGCGGTCCCAGGGTATTTTGGTGATGATGCTGAGAAACAAATTGAGATGATCCGAAATTTCATATTCATGTATGGTGGAGCGCCAACAATTCCTGAATACGTCCCAGTACCTCGCACGCCAACATATGAAACCAATGCCACAGGTAGCGTACAAGGAAAGGCTCTTTGAAAGAAGATACCAACTGGGGCAAGCTTGAGGCCAAATTAGGATATCAATTTAAACGTGAGAGTTTGCTAAAGCAGGCTCTCACGCACACTTCTCATTTTCATGAGATAGGCGATTCCGACCACAATGAACAACTGGAGTTCTTGGGCGACTCCATTTTAAATTTGATTGTAGGAGAGGCTCTTCTCAAGGCGCACCCTGATTACAATGAAGGGCAACTTTCTAAGCTAAGAGCTAGTCTTGTCTCGGAAAAGTCTCTGGCCGATTTGGGAAAAAAAATAGAGTTAGGGCATTTCCTAAGGCTTGGTAAGGGCGAGGACCGTAGCGGTGGGCGAAGTCGCGATTCTGTGATTGCCGATACTGTGGAGGCGGTGATTGCTGCCATTTATAAGGACTCAAGCTTTGCTCAGGTTCGAAAAGTGGTTTTGGACTTATTTGAAGAGAAACTCAGTCATTCTGTTGAAAAACTGCCAGAAGCTGATGAAAAATCGTGGTTCCAAGAACTTTGCCAGAAGGCAGGTCTAGGTGTACCAAGCTATGTTTGCACCAAACAGCCTTCCTCTAAGGATCGCCAAGGGCAATTTGAAATGACCCTCATATTACAAGGGGTTGAGCTATCAAAAGGCTTGGCATCGACGAAGAAAGAAGCTAGTCGAGAGGCGGCCAAGGTGTTTTTTACTAGAGAAAACACCTCAAATCTTGTTAGTCAGTTAAAAAAGAAAATTGCACATGGAAAAAGCTAAACAATTCAAAGTCGCCAACATCGCTCTTTTAGGTCGTCCAAACGCTGGTAAATCGACCTTACTCAATGCGCTTGCGCATGTTGAGTTTAGTGCAGTTTCAAAACGTCCACAGACGACTCGTAAAAACATTCGAGCCATTGTTCAGCTTCAAAATAAGCAAAAAAAATGGAGTGGGCAGTTGGTTTTTGTCGACACCCCAGGAGTGAACTTTAAACGTGGCTTGCTAGAGCGTTACATGTACTCGGCCATCGAAGAGGCCGTTAAAGAAGTCGATGTTGTTGTCTGGATTTCTGATCAAAAGAATCTAGAGAATGATTTAAAAGACATAGAAAAAAATCGTCCAGGTTCCGACAAAATTGCTGGGTGGTTAAAAGATCGTATTGAAAAGGCTAGCGAAGAAAATAAAAAATGGGTCTTCGTCATTTCCAAAGTGGATTTGGCCGAAAAGTCTGAGCTATTGCCGCTGTTAGAGAGAATTTCAAAAATATTGCCCAATCTGGTAGCAGTTGTTCCGTTGTCTGCAATGAAAGCATTGCGAGGCGACCCTAAGAGTGTGAAAGATTCAAACCTGGAATCGTTTACACAGCTACTAGAGTCACTCGCGCAACCAGCGGAGCCCTTGTTTGATCAAGAACGTTGGACAGATATGAATTCTAAGGAGCTTTTGCAGAACCTCATTCGTGAAACTATTTTCAGAGTGACCAGGGAAGAAGTTCCTTACCAAAGCGATGTCACCATTGATTCTTTTAAAGAACCCGAGGGAAAAAAGAAAAAGGCTGAAGTTAGTGCAACCATATGGGCTGCTAAAAACAGTTTAAAGCCTATTTTAGTTGGTAAGGGTGGGGCAGCTATTAAAGATATTGGTCAGTCTGTTCGTGAAAAATACCTTCACATTACAGGTGAAGACTTGGTTTTAAAGCTTTTCGTTAAAGTCGTTGAAAACTGGACGGAAGAAAAACGTAGTCTCAAGGAACTTGGTTATGGCGAAGAATAATTCAACATCTGAGATTCCTCGTAACTTGGTTTTAGTGGGTCCAACCAACGTTGGAAAATCGACTTTATTCAACAAGCTCACTCGCACAAGAAAAGCGATTGTTTGCGACCGCCCTGGTGTCACGGTTGACCGACATGAGTTGTTGGTCGACAAAACACCTGTTGGAAAACTTCTCATCACTGATACCGGTGGTGTGGGGCCTTTAGCTCTGGAAAATCCCTTAGGTAAAGAAATTGAACGTGCGGCAAAATTAGCACTAAAAGATGCTGGTGTTGTCTTGGTTATTTACGATGGCACAAAAGAAGTTGGTCTAGAAGAGCTTGAAGTGGCAACATGGCTGCGCTCACAAAAACTACAAAAAGAGACACCTGTTTGGGTTCTTGTGAATAAATGTGATTCTAAGAAATTTGATTCTAGCTCTTACTATGCGCTCGGTTTTGATCGTTTGTTTGAAATTTCTTCTGAGCATGGCACTGGCATTGAAGAATTATGGGAAGAACTCCAAAAACTTTGGGGACTCATTGAAGTTGATGAAGTGGATCATTTAAAGCCAGGCCCTAGAGTGATTGTGATTGGCAGGCCCAACGTTGGTAAATCAACACTACTGAATGCCATTATTGGTGATGAAAGGCATGTTGTCTCGGATGTGGCAGGTACAACGCGTGATGTGATTGAGACCAGCTATGAACGTCACGGTATGCGTTGGCGGCTCTATGATACAGCTGGTATGCGTAAGCCTGGCCGACAGGAGCGCGAAGTTGAGTGGGTTTCGCGAGAAAAGATTAAAGATGCGGCTGGTCAGGCTGATGTTGCTATACTTGTCATTGACTCTTCAGAAGGGGTCACAGAAGTTGATGCGAATATTGGGGGCATGGCTTTAGATTACGGTTTAAGCGTCGTTATTGCTTATAACAAATGGGATAAGATGCGCGGAGATAAAGCCGATGATCTTATGTACAATTTTGAGAGAACTAAAGACTTGAAACTGGATTTTCTGCAGTGGTGTCCTCACGTGAACATGAGCGGACTTAGCGGAAAAGGTATTCCACAGTTATTAAAGCTTGTAGAAAAGGTTTTTGAAAATCGTCAGCAGCGAGTGCCCACTGCAAAACTAAATAATATTTTTGAAACCAAGTTCCGTTTGCATTCCCATCCTTTGGGCGATCACGGTCGCGTTTCTAAATTTTATTACATGTCTCAAGTGGCTATTAATCCGCCTGAATTTGTGGTCTTTACGAACCTCAATCCTAAGGCAGTTCACTTTTCTTATGAACGATACGTAATTAACTCACTGCGTAAAGAGTTTGGATTTCTTGGCACCCCCCTGCGAGTGAAATTTAAGGAAGCACATTCTAACCGTAGGTAAGTGTTATTTAGTTTTTTGTTTTTTCCGCACAGTGATATACACTCGCCAACGTTAACACTCCTTGGAGGATTCAAATGAAACTAAAATCTTTATTACTTCTTTCATTTTTAGTTTGTGTGGTTTCGGCACAAGCCGTTGTTGTAGGCGCTAAACCAGCAACATTGGTGCCTGTACTTCCAAGGACAGTTTTTGTTCCCACTGGTTTTGATAACAACGACCCTAATGTGAGTGTTGTGGTTGAAGGTGAGTTTCCAAATTCTTGCTACAAAGTGGGTCCTACGAAATTTGTAGTCGATAAATCTAGAAAAAAAATTATGATTTCTTCTCAGGCAATTTATCAGCCATCTAGTTTTTGTTTGATGATGACGGTGCCTTACCAAAAAATCATTGATCTTCAGTTTGTTCCTGTTGGTCAATATGAATTGTCATTTGTTGACTCCCGCGGATCAGCAATAAAAATGGGTATGCTTCCAGTGGCACAAGCTAAGCGCCCAGATTCTGTTGACAACTATTTGTATGCACCAGTCGATCACATTGCTCTTGCAGGCAATGATGATTCAGGTCCTCAAACCATTGTACTTAGCGGGACTTTCAGAAACAGTTGCTTAAAGCTTCGTGAAGTTAAAAAAATCCTCTCAGGCAATGTGATTGAACTGCTTCCCATCACCGAATACGTGAGCGACTCACCAACTGGTGCATGTAAGCCAGTACTGCGCCCATTTAGAACCACAGTTGATGTATCGGGTATTAAAAATGGCAAGTACTTGGTGCATGTACGTGCTATGGGCGGACAAGCGATTAATCAAATTTACGACTTGTAAAGATGTTGGGCTAAATCTTTAGCCCATTTGTCGTCGTCATTTAGGCAGGGAATTAAGGTTAAACTTTCCCCGCCGTAAGACTTGAAGTCGCGCTCTGCTCGAATTTGAATCTCTTCTAAGGTTTCTAAACAGTCAGCAACAAATGATGGACAAGCAACAGCAAGGTGTTTGTGCTCTAGGGCTAGTGTTTTTAGCACTTCGTCAGTGAAGGGTTGAATCCAAGGCGTGGGCCCTAGTCTTGACTGAAATGCGGTAGAATAATCTGCCGGCTTTAGATTTAAACGCTTCACAATTTCTCGTGTGGTGAAATAGCACTGCGCTCTGTAACAGTTTTTGTTGGCGCTTGTGATTTGTGAACAACAGCTGGCATTGAATTGGCAAACACCTTTTTCACACTCTGTCATTGTGAGGTGACTTTGGGGAAGCCCATGATAGCTCAGTAATAAATGTGTTTTTGCAGGTAACTTTTTTAAGCCTTTCATTATGGATTCTGCCAAATTACTAAGAAAAAAATCTTCATTATAAAAAGCAGGTTCAATATTGATTTGAGGTGCCCAATTTATTTTTCTTAATGAGTTGTGAACTTCTTCAATTGCGGTTTGTGTGGAGGAGAGTGCATACTGCGGATACAGCGGTAGAATTGTTAACTCAGAAGCACCGTTATTTTTTATGGATTGAAGCACGTTAAAGATGGAAGGTGTTCCATATCTCATGGCGTAATGAACAGGGGTTCCCGTTAAGTGCTTCTGAACTTTCCTAACCAAATTTTCAGTATGGTATTTTAACGGAGACCCTAGCTTAGGGTTCCAAATTTTTTGGTAAGCGGCCGCTGATTTTTTTGGACGTGTTGGCAAAATGAAAAAATGCACTAAGCACCAACGGAAAAGCTTAGGTATGGAAATAACAAAGCGATCCATTAGGAATTCTGCCAGATATTTTTTAACATCAAAGACTTCAGGGGAATCTGGAGTCCCTAGGTTGATGAGTAGTATAGCTCGTTTGCTCATGGGGTTGCCTTGGTTTAGTTAAGTTTTGCTGTTTTGACTATGGCAAATTGTATAAAGTGTAGATCCAATGAGTAGAGTGTAGACGGGAAGCAGTAGGCGGTGCACCGATGTGGAAATGTGCCACATTAGCGTCATGGGTGTAGTGAGGAATACAAAGGCAAAAATTGAAATGTAAAAAAAACAAAAAATGTAAATTTTGAAATTGTTTTTTTGTATTTCCATCCAAATATTTTTATAAACCAAGCTACAGGCAATGATAAAAGCTACACAAAAAATAAATTGTTCGCTTAAATAGAGATTTCTAAAAATATCCAATGAGTCCGTAGAAGATAGGCTGCGCTCTTTTAGTCTTTGTAGGGATTCAGAGTTTAAGGCTAGGTAAGACTTCAGCCCTGCGTACGTTTTGAGGCATTTCCAAAGTATAGTCGGTAGCACGACGAATGCGGCCAGTTTCCACCGTTGTTTGATGTGTAGGCGTAAATCGTTTTTTTCTTGAATCAAAAATAAACATAATAAAAAGACAGCTAAAATAATTCCTTCGTCTTTAATTTGAGGTAGCAAAAGGGCTGTTGCTAGGAAATGAGAGAATTGTTTTTCTTTCAAGAAAAAGAAGCTGAGTAATGTGAAAATAGCCAAGTAGCCATCCATATACCCATTCCACATCCATCCGCCCAGGTATAGGCTGCTGAGGCCAAAGATGAGTAATTGTTGTTTGCTTGATAATTTTACACATTGCCTGAGCCCTAAATAAAAAAGGACATGAAAAAATGAGAGGCTAATTTTTGGGCCGTATTCATTCCAGAACCCTTGTCCCTTAGCTAACAGGGCGGAAATGAAGGGGAGAAGTGTTGGGTAGTACGGGTGAGAAAATTTAACAGAGGGAAGTGACAATGTGTTTAGGTCGAGTTGATTGGAGTGGTAGAAAATTTTTGCATGAAAAAACCATATGGAGCGAGCATCCCAATGTGAGATGCCTTCGGAGGCGTTCATCCAAAAAAAAGGAGACAAAATGACTAAAAAAATAAGCCATGTAGTTTTGTCAGAAATTTTGAAGTCGTTTTTCTTGTTGTTTGTTGATCGCAGTGTTTTGTAAGCCACAAAAACAACAAGTGAACATAGGAACAGCAAAATCCACGTTAAAGGTACCGTGAATAGAAATAAAACGTGCGTGAGATAAAGGCCTATTAGCAGTTTAAAATATGCCGAGGATGCTTTGGGACTAAAGACCCAGCCACAGCAGTAGAATAGTAAAAAACTAAGGAGTGTTAGCGCAAGAGGCAAGGGTCACTCCTTTTTTGTTATCTATGATTTGGGCATTTGCGCATAAGTGCTTTAGCTCTTTTGTGTACACAAATAAGTTTGTCGATTGTTCATCAAAACGGATTGGCCACAATCCTTCAGTGATTCGTTGGTCTTGTTCATCGAGCAAAGTTCCCTGTGCCCTAAAATTTTGAAGCTGATGCGTTCTGGCTAAGTCAAGTGCTGCAAGAACGCTTTCAGGCAAGGCATCTTCACCGCTAAATGGTGAGTGCCACCTGCTCCATAAATTTTCTAAGCGTGAAAGATTTGTTTTTTCAATTTCTGCTTTCCATTGGCGAAGGGTGACCCCAGCTCTTTTGTCGAAGAGTACGATGAAAAAAAGGAGCACAGAAAGCATTTGCCATCGTCTTTTTAACCAATTCTTCATGAAGTGTTAAATTTTTGACGATGTTTTGACGCTTTACAAGAGGGTGTCAAAGAATTTCTCAAGTTTGTCAACTTTTTCACCGATAGAATAGAATGGAAATAGGAGAGGTCTACGTATGACAAAATCTCAGGGATTTTCTTATCGTTTAATGTTCTGTTTTGCTTTATCTTTTGGAGCCTTAGCATCTACAGCGAAAGCTGCTGATGGTTTTGGTTTGCTTGAAAGAGATCTTGATAAAGCGAAGGTTAAAGCTGATGAGAAAAAAGCAACAGCAGACGCTAAAGTCACTGAGACTGAAAATGAACGTGACACCAAAAAGGATGCTTTAGATGAAGCAGAAGAAGCGTTTCGCGACGCAGGTAAAGGCAGTTTGGGTTCGGCTAAAAAAGCCGTTGAAGATGCACGTAAAGAATTCACTAAAGCAGATGATGCTCATAAGGCAGCTGTTAAAGCGCAAGTTGCTGCCGATAAAGACGTGGCCGATGTTGATAGGAAAATTGATGATTTAAAGGCAAAAGTCTTAAAATCTAGTCCCTCATCAACAAGGACATATACAGCTTCTCGCAGTTCAGGTGAAAAAGACGACAGCGGGGACACAGAATCTAAAACATATGATGATGAATCGGACATGGAAGAAGCTTCGCTAGTTCGTGCTTGCGGATATGCTGGAAAAATTAAAGATCCAGAATTTAAAAAGAATGGCGACTATCGTCGAGATGAGGCGAAGTGGAGTCTTGAAGGTACCTCGCTTGCTGATTTGCAAATTTCGCGTTTCAACGCACGCAAGAGTTATGTGTACACAAACCCCATCTGTGAACAATATGTCATGAGTGGTTTGCGCAAGAATGTTACCAAAGAAAAAGCTGCTGCTCGCTTAAAGGATCGTTGTGAAGCCATTCGCGATGACATGTATCATGAGCAAGTAGAATTGGCTCGTGGTGGTGGAACTACAGCTGATCTTGGAGACTCATTCTCTGAATTAGGCTCTGTTTATGAAAAAAGTAAATCATCAGAAGATGAAGTCGATCATCCTTGTGATGGCGATCAAAGAGACGATGCAAAATACAAGCTCGCTTGTACTTACCGCGATGTTAAAGAAAATATGGAGTCCGCAAATCTAAAACGTTCTGCGGCTCAAAAAATTCTTAGTGTTTGTACAAGAGCTCAAGCCGACATGCGTCCTCGCATGAGTGCTTCTCAGTATTACAGCTACGCCAATGCAGGTGTTGATCCTTACGGCGGTGGCGGTTCTTGCGGTATTCATCGCAATGGACCAATCATTATTGAACAAAAAAGCTCAGCTCTAAACACCATCACAAATGGTTTGCTGGGCGCTATTAAAGTGGGTCTCCCCATTGCAGCAACATGGGACATTGCTCGTCGTCAGCAATCCAATGCTAGATACGCTATGCAAGGAAACTTCGCTATGGGTATTGGCAATGGTGTCGTGGCAGGATCGCAGATGAGCTACGGAGCTTACGGTGGTTACGGCGCTGGTGGTTATCCTTATGGTGGTTGGGGTGGCATGATTAACGGTGGTGCTTACTCCGGTTACGGTGGAGCTTGTCCTTATGGTCATTGCTATGGAAATGGTGGTGTGATTGTCGGTGGTGGAACAGGATTCCCTGGAATGGGTGGTATTGTTGGTGGTGGTGGCGCTTGCGGCATTCCTCCAATGTCTCCTTGGGGATCTGGTTGTGGTGGGGTTCCTATGCCAATGGGTGGAATTCCCGGCATGGGCGGAATTCCTGGTGGTGGTATGATGGGTGGAATTCCCGGTGGAGTTGGCGGTATGCCATTCCCTGGTGGATATCATGGTGGCATGATGGGCGGCGGAATACCAATGGGCGGTCCAATGCCAGCTGGAATTCCTGGTGGTGGATTTGGTCCAGGAGTTGGCATGCCAATGGGTGGAATTCCCGGCGCCGGTGGCGGATTCCCCATAGCTGGTGGAGTTCCTTTTGGTAATTATGGTCCAGGAGGAATTCCTCCTGGTGGTATGGTTGGAGGTCCTGGAACAGGACATCCTTGGGGTTACGGTGGTCCTTATGGTGGCGCAGGGGCTGGATTGCCCGGTTCTCCATATGGATATGCTCCTGCAGGTCCTGGAGCTGGCGTCGGTATGCCTGGTCCTTTAGGGACCGCTGGTGGCGGCAATGGTTGGGGTGGTCCAATGAATTCTGCTGTGGGTAACCCATGGATGAATGGTTCTAACGGATATGGAAATGGTATGGGTAACTTTGGTCCTGGCGGATCATGGGGCGGTCCATCGAATATGGGAGCTAACACTTTTAACAATGCCATGTTGCAAGCCCAGCTCCAGATGCAACAAGCCTATGCTGAGGCTATGTATCGTCAAACCATGCAGGTCAAGCAAGCTGCCGAGTACTATCAAAGCACTCTTGACCAAGGAAACAAATATCAAGAGAAAATGTACCAAGCCTATGCAGCCTACGTAATGGCGTCACAAGGCGTTGGTGGCGGAACTACCGGTAGCATGGGTGGCACAATGATGGGTTCAGGACCCATTTATAGCCCTCCTTATACTTCTATGCCCCCACGAAATGGCCTATCCATTGGTGGTAGCTTCTCCTTTGGTGGTCGCTAATTTGAGATTTGTTAGTTTTCTTTGACCAATCAGCCATGACCCTCTAAAAGCTTGGGGGTTGTGGCTGAATTGTTTTTGGAATCGCAAGAATCGTCATCAGCGTCTGGAGTGAAGGTTCCTCCGCGCTCGCATGCGGTGTGGAAAACGCCGATGTTTGAGCAATATTGGAAAATCAAAGAGACCGTTCCAGAAATCCTACTTTTTTACAGAATGGGCGATTTCTACGAGCTTTTTGGTGCCGATGCTGTGAGCGCAGCGCCTTGCCTTGAGGTTCAGCTCACGGCCAGAAATCGTGATGCTGAAGTTCCTGTGCCAATGTGCGGAGTGCCTGCACATGCGGTTGACTCTTATGCTGAAAAATTGCTTTCCAAAGGTTTTAAAGTTGCGTTGTGTGAGCAACTCGAAGAGGCGGGCACAGGAAAATCCAAATTGGTCGAGCGTGGCATTATTCGTGTTCTCACTCCAGGCTTGCCAATTGATTTTGAAAGGTTGAACTCAAAAACTCCTCATTGGTTTTTATCGATTTCAAAATCCAATAGGGCCAGTGAATGGGATGTTTGTGCGCTTGATTTTTTGGCCTCAGATTTTTACTCGGGCATTGTTCGTGACCACAAAGAACTTCAAGAATTAGTGGAGCGACTAGACCCTAAGGAAATTCTTGTCCCTTCAGGTTTGTCTCTTAAAAAAGAGCTGTCATTTTTAGAAGAGCCATCTGAGTTTTATTCGCGCATTACGCCATGGGCCGGTCAGCAAGCAAAAAGCAACTTAGAAGAGTATTTGCTTTACACTCAACGCTGTCGCAAAGAAGATTTGCCTAAGTTTTTACCTGAGCCAAAACACATCAGCCAACTTAGCGGTGTTTTAGGTAAAGACCATGCTTACATCAATCATGAAGTTTTAGAGCAGTGGGCAGTTTTGCCTGAGTTATTTCATTTGCTCGATGATTGCGGAAGTGCTGTTGGTTCACGCCGATTGCGCATGATGCTCTCTACACCACTGTCTTTGCCAGAAGCCATTCTTTGCCGTCAGCAAGTTTGGAATTTGTTGGAAAGTAAAAGTGCAGAACTTCAAAAGGCGTTCCGTGAGCTCTATGATTTGGAGCGATTGCTTGGACGTATTCGTGTAGGCGCAGCACAGCCCAAAGAACTATTGCGATTGTTGCGTTCATTGCAAGTCTCTCATGGGATTTTTGCACGTGCCCCAATTCAAGAAACCCTTTGGTCAGCGTTCTTAAAACAAGAGCGCTTTGCCGACCCCGATGGCCATTACCGTCATCAAGTTTTCGATTTGACTCAAAAGCTCGACCAAACCCTGAATTCTGATGTTGATGCCGAACGATCCCCTAATTTGTCCGATTTGATTCGTGCCGGGTTTTCTAAAGACTTTGATACTTTAAAAAATATTCATGAAGCTAGTCAGCAATGGCTGGTTGATTTTGAAAACCGTGAACGAGAACGCACGGGAATTGCCTCGCTTAAGGTTCGATACAACCGTGTGTTTGGTTATTACATTGAGATTACAAAAACTCATTTGGCTAAAGTGCCCCAGGAGTATGATCGCAAGCAAACCACAGTTAATGGTGAGCGCTTCACAACAGCTGAGCTTCGACAAAAAGAAAGAGATATTCTTGAGGCAGAATCAAAGGCTGAGAAGATGGCCGCTGAAATATTTGCCAATTTAAATGCTCAAATCAATGAGCATGCTTCCGTTTTGAAATTGCTTACAGAAGAACTGTCTTGGCTTGATGCTTTGGCTGGCGCTCAGTGTGCCATTCGAAAAGCCTCAAGACATGGGGCATGGAAACAGGCCATGATTGAGCCCAATGACTCGCAAGCTTTTTATTTGAGTCTTGTGGAGTCTCGCCATCCGCTCATTGAATCTCGCTCTCATTTTGAGCGCTTTGTTCCCAACTCAGTTGAGCTTGGAAAAAATCATGCACAAAGAATACTTCTTCTCACAGGACCCAATATGGCAGGTAAATCCACGCTGATGCGGCAAAGTGGTTTGTGCTTATTGCTTGCGCAGTGTGGGTTGCCAGTTCCTGCAGAGAGTATGACATTTTACCCGTGTTCTGGCTTTTATTCTCGCATGGGTGCAAGCGATAGGATTTTAGATGGCGAAAGCACATTCATGGTTGAGATGAAGGAGACGGCTGAAATTTTATCGCGTGCAGATTCAAACTCCTTTGTGCTTGTTGATGAAATTGGCCGAGGCACTTCAAATCATGATGGGTTATCCATTGCAAAAGCCGTTCTAAAATACATGAGCGAGAAAATAGCGTGTGTTTGTATTTTTGCAACTCACTACCATGAGCTCTCTGATTTAGCTTTGGAGCTGAAATCTGTTTTCAACGGAAGCATGGGAATTGAAGAGTGGCAGGGCGATTTAGTGTTTTTGCGAAAGCTTCAGCTCAAGCCCGCAGAAAGCAGCTATGGTATTTATGTGGCGAAGCTTGCTGGTTTACCCAAGCAGGTCATTCGCGATGCTCAAGATTATTTTCAAGATCAGCTCTCTATTAGCCCTCAAATGGGGCTTTTCCAAAGTACGGTGACGTCTTCTGCACTTCCTAAGGAGACAAGAGCTGAGGAATCCCCATTTTTATCAACCATTGCTGAACTTCAAAAACTCGATATGAGCGATCTCTCACCTAAGCAAGCTTGGCTTGAGCTTGAACGAATTGTTGAACATTTAAAATTAAGTAAATAATCGATATTATTAATAATAAATAACATCATTGGATCTGGGTAATACAAAAGATCAATGAATATGAGTATTTCATTGAAGCAAATGACTAAGTGCGTTATATGGATGTCTCGTTTTTGAATCCACCGGAGGGATGCATGTCGTTTCGTAACAGCCTAGTTCTTGGTCTAATTTGCGCTACACAAATTGTACAAATTCCTACAGCTCATGCAGGTCTGTATTCATTTGGTGGATCGTGCACATTTCAAGGTGCTTGGACACAAGCAGCGCTGGCGCAAAGCCAGCAAGTTTATGCTGCCATTGAAGCGCTAAAAAATAATCCTGCATGCAAAGGCATTGAAAGTGTTGTGGCCAATTATAAAATGGCTCAACAATCACTAGAGGTTCCTAACGATCAAAAAACTCATGCAGACCGTTGGGAAAGTCTGCCCTCTGAAATTTCAGCGCTAAGAACCTTTGTTCATTCCGGAGCACCACAAAAAGCTGAGCTTTTGAAATTGCTAGTCGATAAAAACTTAGAAATGGCATCACTTGCTACCGCAACAGCTCCTGCTGCAGCAACTGCTGGTGTGAGTGCTGGTGCAACAGCTGCGGCCATTGCCAATCCTGCTGCTGGCGCTACGGCAATTGCATTGTCGTATTTGGCCAAGCGTACTGGGCGTGCCGCGGAAGATGGGCTCAATATGCTCAATCAGGTTTTACAAGTTCTTCCCAACTATGAAAATTGCTTAGTGGGTAATCCAAATCAAGCCATGGCTATTTTGTCAGGGACTATCAAAATGGCAGCATCTTTCACATCGTCAAGTGAAGGTGTAATGAGTAAAACAGCTGATTCAATGGCTCAAATGGTCACCATGTTGCGCGATAGAAAATTCACTAAAATCATGCGCCAGCTCAACCAAAGTGAATTGTGGTTATCGATGTCGTGCATGTTAGAGTCCATTACGCAAAACTACTGCTCAGTTGATGATGCTTATAAAATTATGCAAGCCAACGACCTCAACCAAGCAAGTATAGATCAGGACAAGGCTAAGAAAATTGATAGTCCTTTAGCTGGTTATTATTTGTTGGTAAGGGAATTGCCAATTATCTCTGAGTGGATACAAAAATTGCAGTTTGGTATTACGCCACGTTTGCCGCCTGACGCTCAAATGAAAAACAGTGTGTGGGGCAACATCACAAACATGGTCACGGCCATCAACATGTTAAATGCCATTTACAATGAAAGCTTATTAACATTGCAAACCATTTCCGATCCTAGTGCTAAGAAGAACTTTGTGATGGGCCTTATTCGAAAACTCACTTTGTTATTGGTTGGTAATGCTAAAGGTATTGGTGAAGCAGGTCCAGAAGACGCAGGTCAGAACTTTTTTGCCATGAAAGTCATGCCCGATTTAATGCCCTTTTATTTGATTGGTCAAAATTCCATTCCTAATGAGGTTTCAAGAACGGATGGTCAATTTGCTGTGACATGGGACATGTACATGCAGCAAGGTGGAAAATACATAGCGGAGTTTAAAGATCCGGAGCTTTTGGCAAACCAAATTGGCGTTCGTCTACAGTCATTAATTCAAGAAGCGGAAGCTATTGCTAGTCAGTATTTTCAACAGCGTTTGATTGTGGATATGCCAAACCTCATTAACGAGGCTGTCACGCACCCCTCTCTTACGGTTGTTGAAAGTTTAAAGCGTATTCATAACTATCTAGAGTCTCTTAAAAGAAGAGTATTGGCCGATCCTAACGGCGATTTAGTTGTGATTCCAAGTATCAATGACACTCAAAAGAGAATTAAAAAGACTTTGGCTACATTCGATGGGATGCGCGAGATTGCTAAAAAGTACGCGGCATTAGACACAAGTGATGAATCTAGTGAAGCTATCGATGAAGAAATTAAGAATAACTACAAAAAAATTGTTCAAATGGCGTATGAGCAATTCAATATCTTGTTGCAGCGAGATACCTTCTTGTCGGTTCGTTTGAATACTTTTGTTCGTTTAGATTACTCCATGAGAATTCGCTCCAAAGACAACATGACTGAGCATCAAAGGGAAATTTTGTTGGTGGCAGGTAAAAACCTTCTCGATAAGTTAAGTGAAGCTCAGCGTGTGAATCCCGCTTACGTGAAGAGCGATTTGGATTCCGCACAGTTTGTGAACTCCAGAAATCTTCAAGCTTTTGAAAATATGTTTGGTGATAACATGGTTGAGGCTATGAAAGAGCTGCATGGTATTGCTTATGGGCGTGTTCATAGTACGGGACGTTATTTTTGGAACAACTTAAAAGAGAATGTCTACTACTCGTTACTTCCTATGGGACATGCCTCGATGTCATTTGAAAAGGCTAAAGCTGAGTACTCAGGAAGCCAAGATAACCAATACAAATCCCATGAACAATTGCTAGCTAAAATGTGCTTGCAAACGTTGTCGTTCCGCAACCGTGGCCGCTTTGAGCCATTTTGCAGAAATGCCATACTCAAGAGCACTTTTGTTTCTGTTCAGCAAAAGCAAACTAAAGATACTAGAATTCAACTGGAAGCTGCCTACGGAAAATACATAACGGCCATGGGCGCTCCGGCAAATGAAAAGCAAATCTGTGCTTTGCGAGATTATGGTCGAAACAATTTAGTCTTTTGGCTAACCAAAGACCTTAATCCACAAATATCTGATAGCGATATAAAATAGATCTAATGAGTCTTTAGTTCTGTCCAAAGTTTATCAATGAGCGGAAGCAGCTCTGGCTTTTCGCTCAAATAAACTAGGCTTTTCATACTTTTTTCTTTGGGAAAAATATTTTCATTGTTCACAAACGTTGATTCCAAGAGTGCTTTAGCAGCCATGTTTGGTGTCGGATAGAATGTGCGTTCAGTAAAGAGCTTGGCACCTTTTTCAGACAGCATGAAATTCATAAATTCATGAGCTAGCTTTGTTTGTTGTCCATTGGCCGGTATGGCGAAGTTGTCAGACCAAAGGGTTGCGCCTTCTTTGGGAATTAAATAAACAATGCCCTTTTTCTTTGAAGCAACATTCATAGCGTCGCCTGAGTAAACTTGGCAAAGCACGCATTCATCGGCTTCAATCACAGGACGAACTTCGTCTGTATAAATGCGAAGATTCTTCTTTGTTGTTTTTAAATAGGCAAAGGCTTCCTTGATTTCTTTTTCTCCAGCTGTTGACCAAGTGTGACCCAATGCCAGAAGTGCTGCGTTTAAATTCTCTTTTGAGTCATTTAGCATGGTCACTTTTCCTTGGAAGGCCTTTGTCTCAAAGAGATCTTTCCAGGAAACTCCTTTGGAAACATCAAATCCTTTAGCGAGCTGTGTATTTACAGCAATCCCAGTTGTGCCCCATGCAAAGGGTACAGAATATTTCATTTCTGGATCGAAGGCTGGGCTTTTAAAGTTAGGATCAAATTGAGCGAGGAAAGTAAACTGAGCGGTTTCAATTGGCTTAAGTAAATTCAGCTTAATCATAGTGCCTACCATGTAATCTGACGGCATAATGACATCGTAGCCCTTGGATCCTGATTGAACAGAGGCTTGAATTTTAGCTAAGAGTTCTTCATTGTTGGAAAAATAATCTTGGATAACTTTAACGCCATGTTTTTTTTCAAACTCTTCAATAAGTTCATTTCTGAAGTACTCAGACCAAGTCATTATGCGGAGCTCTTGAGGTGCGGAGGATTGAGTCTCTCCATCTTTTTTACAAGAAACTAGCAGAGTTGCGGCAAGGCAAATGAGGGATGTTATCTTGAAAGTGTTGTACGCTGAGTTTTTGTTAGCCATATTTGCGTAATTAGGACACTTGCCAGTGAAATGCAAAAGAGAATTGCCGAGAGTGTATAAATTTCTGGACCCAGCGCAAATCGGATCATGGAAAATATTTTTATTGGCAAGGTTATTTGATCAATTCCCTTTACAAAAAAGCTAATTAAGAAATCATCTAGCGACAAAGAGAAGCTTGTGACAATTGAGGCAATCACTCCAGGCTTGATTTGCGGCCAAATGGCGTGTCGAAAAACTTGAAAATGGGAGGCGCCAAGATCGCGTGCGGCGTCTTTTAGGCTCCAGTCCACAAGTTCTATGTTCCCTTTCATTACAATGGTTGCGTAAGAATAGGTGAACGCCACGTGGCCTGCCGTTAAGGAAAGCCATCCAAAAGGTAAGCCGACTTGAATAAACCAAACCATTAATGCAAGGCCTAGGGCAATTTCTGGAAGGACCATAGGAAACACCAAGCCAACACCTACGAGCTGCTTGCCAAAGCGGCTCATTTTGGGGAGCGCAAATGCGGTCATTGTGCCCAGTAAAGTTGCAACAAGTGCTGTGCTGATGGCTAACATTAAGGAATTGCCAAACGCATTGAGAATTTCAGTGTTCTCAAAAAGGATTTTTAGGCCTTGGAGCTGAAAGCCTTTCATAAAAACTGAAACCAGAGGCGCCCATAAAAAAACAACAACTAGGCAAAGAATGAGGCACAACCAGATCATCTCTTGGCCTCTTCACTATCCGCTGTCTTAGATAGCAGCATTAATCCCAGGGTCATGCTTAGCAAAAGGACAATGGCTGCAGATCCCATAGGCCAGTTTCTGGCCGAGACAAATTGGTTTTGTAAGAAGGTCCCAATGAGAAAGTATCGTGCTCCGCCAACCAGTTCAGGCGTTAGGTATTCACCAAAGCAAGGAATGAAAACTAAAATCCCAGCTGTCGCTACACCAGGTTTTGACAAAGGCCAAATGACCTTTTTGAAAATTTGAAAGTTGGATGCGCCCAGATCTTTTGCAGCATCAATGAGGCTTTGCTCAATTTTTGAAACCGAGCTGTAGATGGGTAAAATAGCAAAGGGCAAGTAACTGTAAACCAACGCAAACACAATGCCGTGGGCTGTATAAATCCATTCAATACCAAGAGGTTTTGCTCTCAGAACATCCATGGTCGCTAAAATTCGCACCAAAAAGTTAGTCCAAAGCGGAATGAGAATTAGCGATAAAACCCACAGCCTATAGCGTTGAGCAAGACGGGAAATATAGAAGGCTACTGGGTAAGCAAACAAGATGCTGATTGCCGCTGTAATGGCGGCAAAGAGAAGGGTTCTTAGGAAAATCTCACCATAGAGACGGTTAAAGAGTTCTAGGTAGGCATCAAAACTAAAAACATGTTCAACGCCGCCAAGAGGAGTTCTTCTGGAAAAACTTGTGATCAAAATAAAAAGGAAGGGCCCCGCAATAAAGCAAAAAAACCAAAGCGGGAAGGGAAGGTTTAAGAGGCGAAATCGTTTTGAACGGTCCATGCGTCTTCAGCTTCCCAGCAAATTAAGATGTCGTCGTGAATGACGGGTGGTTTTTCAAATCCGGGCGATTTCATTAAATGCATCTGTCCTGAGGCATCAACCGATTTGGTTAACCAGTCTTGGCCAAGAAATGCGACATCGAGGACTTTGACGGGCAAAGCAACAAATCCATCTTGCAAAGAACCACGGCGATTCCTGGCCACTAAATGTTCAGGGCGAATCATCCACGAGGCACCATTGCTAATCGCGGGCATTTTATCGACAGCTCCACGCATGTTTGCTCTTTGTTCTTCACCCAGGAAATTGGCTTGGCCAATGAACGAGGCGACAAATTTTGTTTTGGGTTTGTAGTAAATCTCTTCTGGACTGCCGACTTGCTCAAGTCTTCCTTTATTCATAACGGCAATGCGGTCAGATAAAACCATGGCTTCTGTTTGGTCGTGAGTGACACAAATAAATGTCGATCCCAATTTTTTTCTCAAAGCCAAAAGCTCAAGCTGCATGCGCTCACGTAGCTTCAGGTCTAGGGCAGAGAGGGGTTCATCGAGTAGCAAAACTTTGGGCTCGCTAATCAAGGCCCGTGCTAAAGCCACACGCTGTTGTTCTCCACCTGAAAGTAAGGTGATAGGTCTATGAATGAGATGCTGAATTTCAATGAGATCCAACATGCGCTCAACTTTTTTGGCGACTTCAGAGTCCTGAACTTTTGCAATTCGTAAGCTAAAGGCAATGTTTTCAAAGACATTGAGGTGTGGAAAAAGGGCATAACGTTGAAATACAGTTCGAATGTTGCGCTTGTGCGGGGGGAGATTGGTGATGTCTTGGCCTTCATGAAAAATAGTGCCTGCGTCTGGAGATTCAAATCCGCCAATCATCTTGAGAGTTGTTGTTTTTCCACAACCTGATGGTCCCAGTAGGGAGAATCCTTCTCCTGAGTGGATTTCTACGGAAATTTCCTTCACACCTGCTTCATGAGCAGAGGGGGTTTTGTTGTAAAGCCGTTTGAGCGAGCGCAATTCCAGAGTCATAGTAACGTTGTGTTGGAGCGATAGTAAAAAGCGCTTAGCTTGCCAAGCTCATTTAGCGTTACGCGGATCTTTGACTTCTTTTTTAACGCAAGATCCGTAAAGTTTTTTAATAATATCTTGGGCTGCGATGTCGTCTGGATCAAAAAATAATGCGCGACAGGCGGCCTCAATGGCTTCACCCTTGCGACCAAGGTCTTTTGCGGCCATGGCAATTCGAGTTTCGATGGAGCCTTTTCTTCCTGGAGTGGCTGCCATGACTCCACGGGTGGGATCGCCATCGTAGTGGTTGCGTGCCCGGAGATACTCTTGGTAGCCGTTTTCTGGCTTATGTAGGCGTAAATAGTGAAAATCGCCAATTTCAACATCGACCTCCCAATGTGACGGGTTTGCTGCTCTGGCTTTATTGAGCTCTTCTAGGGCTTCAGTGTTCCTTTTTTGCGATAAAGCCCCGCCACTTAACTCACCGTCTTTCCATAGAATCCAGCTCGCCAAGACGTGGGCGTCGATGTTCTTGGGGTCTCGACGGCTCATAATTCTAAGCACATCGACGGCCTGTTGATAGGTTTTGGAATTGTAGTAGCACTCGGCTTGCTTCCATAAATGCTCGATAGTTTTCTGAGGCATGCTTTCACAGGTCGAATGTTTGAGGAAATCATTGAAGTTTTTTGATCGAGTGCTGCCTTTACTCTCTTCCTTAGAGGGAGTCTTCTCTGGCGTGGATGAAGCTTTGCCGTGATCTTCCTTGGCTTTTTTTAGAGCTTGGTGAGGATCGCTAGCCTGTGCGCTTTGGTTGGCGAGAGTGAGAGCGTAGAGGAGTGCTAAGAAATAAAATTTCATACACGCATAGAATACGCCTGATTTCTTCAGGCCAGAAGAGGCAAAATTTGACACAAGGTATTAAGTTTATGAATCTTCCTTGAAATTGGGGGTATCGCCGGCTTAAATGACTCTACACATATGGGAATGTTTACAACACTTAAAGCTTGGCTAAGCACAGACATCGCAATCGATCTTGGAACGGCAAATACACTTGTGTACATCAAGGGTGATGGCATTGTTGTTAATGAGCCTAGTGTTGTTGCTATTTTAAAAGATTCTCGCGGTCAGAAAAAAGTAATTGAAGTTGGTTCCGCAGCAAAAGACATGCTTGGAAAAACTCCAGGAAACATTCAAGCCATTCGCCCATTAAAAGACGGTGTCATTGCAGACTTCGAAGTCACTCAAGTGATGATCAGAAAATTAATTGAAAAAGCGCAGCAGAAAAAAACGCTTTTCCGTCCTCGCATCATGATTTGTATTCCTTATGGCATTACTGAAGTAGAAAAACGCGCTGTAAAAGAAGCAGCTTTGTCTGCTTCTGCGCGTGAAGTGTATTTGATTGAAGAGCCAATGGCAGCAGCTATTGGCGCAGGTCTGCCTATTACAGAATCCAGCGGAAACATGGTTGTTGATATTGGTGGTGGCACAACAGATGTTGCTGTCATTTCACTTGGTGGCATTGTGTTTTCAAAGTCAGTGCGCATCGGTGGCGACAAAATGAATGAATCCATTTTGAACTACATTCGCCGCAAATATAACTTGGCCATTGGTGAGCGCACTGCTGAACAAATTAAAATCAATATTGGTAATGCATACCCAGCGGGTAAAGAAACCACGATGGAAGTTAAAGGCCGTGATTTGCTTGCAGGTGTTCCTAAAACAATTGAGGTTTCGTCTTCTGAAATTCGCGAGGCTCTCTCTGAGACTGTGAACGGTATTGTTGAAGCTGTGAAAATTACTCTTGAGCGCACTCCTCCAGAATTGGCCGCTGATATTGTTGATCGTGGTATTGTACTTACCGGTGGCGGTGCTTTGCTGAAGAATTTAGATGTGCTCTTGCGTGAAGAAACTGGTTTGCCAGTTTTCTTGAGTGAAGATCCTTTGTCGGCTGTCGCCTTGGGCGCAGGCCTAGCTCTTGAGAATTTAGATTTACTCAAGGGCGTTACAATTGATTAGTTTTAGACAAGCGTTCGTGCGCACGAAAGTCTTCGTTTTAATTAAACTCTAAAAATCCAAGCGCATGCCACATTGGCTGATCAGCATCGATTCTGGTTTGATAAATGAAGTCTGATATGTTCTGTGACCGATTTCAGATAGAAAGTATAAATGCTTACTGAGTTTGTATCCTATACGTGAATTTAATCCTAATAGTGATTGCGTGCGACCACGTCCAGAGAGGCGTCCAGGGATGCCGTACTCAATATCAACGCCAATCATCCATCGTCCAGGAAAATAATAATTACTTAGAAGTTGAACTGTGAAGACTCTAAAATCTTTGTTTTCATAAGCAATGATTGGGGCATTACTGAGATCGTCAGCTAAATGTTGCCTATGACCAATTGAAATGCGGGTTTGCCATCCTACTGTTAGGTATTCTTCAATAAATAATCCTGCAGACCAGTCAGAATAAAAAGCTTTTTCGGAACCTTTGCTAAAGCTGGTAATAGTTTGTTCCAAATTTAAATACAAACCCCATTCTTCCACATAAGGGCTCCACTCTCCTCTTGCAACGGCTGTAGGTAACATGTGCATGGTTACAGGGCTAGTGCTTTTTGTATTGGGCATTGTGGCCATCCAATAACCCATGAATAATTCGAGTTGAATGTCTTTGTTCTCTTCAACAGAGCTCGATAAAAGCGGCGTTGATTTTTGCTGAGATACGCCAAGTGATTTCTTGGAAAAATCCCTTGGTACATTTTTAGCCTGTGAATCGCGCTGTTTTTTACGAGATTTGATAGGAAGGGCGGGTGTTGAGGTTATACAAAAGAAAAAAAACAAAAAATAAAGACGAGTCATAGGCTTTTCCTAAATGGCTGCTTAGCCAAAGAAAAGCGAAGATAAATGCTGTTAACGGATTCAGATAATCCATTGGGTAAGCCCGACAATTGTGTGTTCTGCACATCGTAAGAGTAGCCTATGCCTAAGGCCCATTTTTTCCACATGAGGTAATCAGCTCCGACTATAGCTCGTACGGATGAACTTTTTCTCCCGCTAACAGTTAGTGGAGGGGCAAATCGCGAGCCAGCGTAATATCCCCACTTTGTTGCGGGACTTAGTTCATGGTTATATTCACCACCCAAGGAGAAAAGTGACATCGAGCCCATTAAGAATGATCTCTGGTTGACTTGAGTGGTTTGATAAAGATTTCGTCCCCTATAATCTGCTATGAATTGAAAAAAATGCGATGATGAAATGCTCTGAAGGGGTAGCTTATAGCGCAAATCAAAACAGAACTCACTATATTGCAGAGCTACGACTGGATTGGATGTGAGATTCACTAAGTTTTGATACATGGAATAACCCATATAAATATTTTTGGCCCACGGAAATGGCGTAAGGATTTGACCACCAAATACTGGAACTATCGGTAAAGTATTCTTTTGGGCAAAAGGATTGTTGGTCTGGATTATGGAAAATCTGGTGTCAAAGTAGATCTGGGATTGATTGAGAAAATTAAAAAATTGAATTTCTTCTACATTGGCTCTTTGCTTTTTTTTTGAAATCACAGCATGAGTATTGCATGCACAATACAGAAAACTTAGATAAAATAAACAATTGCAGAGCTTTATCAATGGCATACGTATTTTAGTTTAGTGTGAAAGTTGGAATATACAATCTGAATTAAGGAGACACACACTTTTTAATAATAATTGTGTCTATTGTTCCATAACCAAGTTGCATGAGGTCAGCAATCTTTTTAGGTTGTGAGTTACTTAACCATTCTGTGCCACCGTATAAAGTTTTCATGTCTACAACTTGTAGCTGTGGTCTACGTACGTACGGTACCCCGTATGTATCATTAGAAAATGTATTTAAGCTTAATGATGCAAAATCTTTATTTACGAGATTTGAAACAAAGCCAGTATCACCTGCTGGATATTTTAAAAATGAAAACATTTGAGCAACTTCACCAATCTGTAGGCCTGCATTTCCAGTATTCGCATTACAGTGATCGGCATTTACTCCGGCGTTTCCACAATCCCAGACGGAATCATTATAATACAGCTTTTGTATGACAAATCCCTTGAGTGAAGCAATTTTATTTGGTTCCGCTATTTTTAGTTTTTCTTCTAAAGTGGCATCAAAGCTTGGATTGTAATTAGGGTCATTGGTAGCATTGTAATCTTTAGCTATATTGGTCGAAATGGTCTGAAAGTTATCCTGCCCCTCATTGTAAACACCAATTGTTTGGTATGGGTCATTGGCATAATATTCTTTGTTAAGTTGAATAAGTTCCAAAGTTTCGCCAGATCCGCAGGTGCCGGGGTTGTCAGCATCATAGGTAACCCTAAATATTCCTCGATTTTGTTCTGAATCTGTTTTGCCGTTGATTCTAAAATCAGCACCTGTGTTTGAATCTGCAGCAATTAATTTCAAAGTATGAGTCGTAATGCCTGAACTTGGGTAAGGAAAAACACTACTTCCTCCAGTGCTAACGAGTGGTAAGCTCAGAAAGCCTGTATAGCTGGATGCACCTTTTGGAATTGTGATACTTTTAACATTTGCATTGCCAGCATTAGTATCTATCAATTTAAATTTTGCATCTTGTGAGGCATCTTCGGAAACTGCACTAGATAATTGAACGTTGATTGGAATTTGGTTTGAGGATTTTTTAAGAACAGAACTTGATGTCAGCCAATAAACATCATCAACAGTCATATAGGCTTCAGGTCTAGATATTTTGAAAAATGTTGTGTCAGAAGCATCGGTAGCACTTGTTGAATAAAGAGGTGTACCAACAATTTTGATGAAGTCATTTACGGTTACTCGAGAGGAACCTCCGCAAGATGCGTTTGACGCGAGTCCTCCTCCAATCCAGTCTTTACAGGCTACTGATGTTTTGCAGCTGTAATAATCGGAGTCTAGTCCTAGCCCTGTGTAATCCCAAGCTTGTTCAGTTGAAGTGTCTTGCTTTAAGTACCATGGTATTGGCCAGCCTGATGAGTTCGGAGGATCCAACTTACTACAAACCAGTAGGCCAGACTCTCTCGTTTTAGTGTTGGTTGATAGCTGAGTGGTGACACTTCCGGTTGTACTATTGATTTTTGAAAAAACGTACGTCATTTGGCTAACGGTATCTCCACAAGCCAATCGTGTTTCAGATTCAACAACAGAAGCATTTGATTTTTGTATTGAGTTGTTGAATACGTCAATGACATCGCTACCATCGGTGGTTTGGTAGGCACAGGACCCATCGTGCGTATCGCATCTTTGCAGTGACCCTATTCTGGTGCCCGTGCTGCTGCTTTGTGCAGGAACCCAGACTTTATGCGAGTATGTTTTAGTCACTCCAATCGAATTTGTTACACTGACAGATATTGTGTAATCGGAAGTTAGAATGGGGGAGCTTAGTGCTTGATCGGCTAGAATGCTGGTCAGTGAATTGGATCCAGCGACTAAATGTTTGGATTGCAAAGTAAAGGTCTGGCCCGGTCCTGTGTAGCAAGGATATTGGCAACCATCTCTGGAGTAGCTTTGATTATGAATGGTTTTATCGTAAGTTAATGTCAAGCTTTGCTGAAAGTTTGGAGTGACGGTCACTGTAGCAGCTGAAACACCGAAATCGTCATAAATTGAAATAGCAGGAAGTCCAGACTGTGGGCTTCCATCGCGATTGTAGGTAAATTCATCGTTACATGTTTTTGTATAGACATGTGAAAGTAAGAAATTCACTTTGGGATCGCGCTTAATAACTAAGTGTGCAGTATTTACCGAACTTACAATGCGATTATCTGACGATAATGCAGTAGCGGAGTAGATTTGTCGTCCGGATTGTTGTCTTGGTATTTCGCATTCAATTGAAATGGGAGTGCCGCTTGCGACATCAGCTGGATCCAGTTGGTAGGTGGCCATTGTGGTGAAATTGGTAGGGCCAATCTCTGATCCGCAATGGTCTATTGACTCTTGTGCAAGCTCTTCTGTGGTGGCCCCCGGCCTTAATGATGACTTACTAAATCCGCAGTAAGGCTTTAATTGCCATTTGATGAGCTGAATGGTGGCGACGTTTACGGCATTGGTAAACTGCATTTCAACAATGATGTTGTCCTTGCTTCCAGGGCCTGCAAATTCACCGCTGATTTCTACGCCATGTGTGTAAGGCCTGCTGCCTTTTTTCCAGCAAACATTTTTTAAACTATCCGGACTATACCAGTTCAAGCTAGGATTATATGGTACATATTCTGGATCATAGTATCCATTGGCCCATGAAGAATCCTCAACTAAATACTGGTATCTAGTTTTATTAGCATCGTCGCTTACTACAGTTGAGGGTACGTCTAAAACAATGGGAGTTGCTAAGCTGTTGTTAACTGCAGCTTCGTTGTAGGTGGCCATGGCTCCATTTTGCTCGGTAATAGCGACAATTTTAAAACTGCCGCTCCCAATACTCGGAGCCGTGTTTGGATCTCCACCTGTTACTGTAATGTTTGGCTTGCTAGTCGTTAAAGGTAATCCATTAATTGTGGCTGAAATTAGTGATTGCGAACCAGGCACAGTACCAGTGAATGACGTGACATAGACACCCATTCCTAAGTATATGGGTATTAAGAATGTTCCATTACTAGTTCCGCCAACAACCGAAAAAACAATGCTAGCTCCGCCGGTCGTTACAAAATTTCCATCTGCATCTTTTGCGTCTAAGAAAACCCATGTTGACTGTCCCACGTTAAGTGACGTGTCATTGGCTCTAATTATGGATTGATCTTTGGATGGCGGAGATACAGAATTAATTACAGTTAATAGGTTTTCATCAAAACTAACATCATCAACTTTTGCGATTAGGAGTGTTGCGCTACCAGAGGCTACACCACGAATACTAAGTGAGTATGTCCCATCACCATTATCTATCGGTCCACTAATAACGTTGATGCGGCTTGCTCCGCCTGAATTGCGGATGGTAACAGCTTTGCCGGTAATCAGCCTATCTTGAGAATCTTTTAAGGTTAGTGTGCCGGTTATGTTAGATCCAACTTCAACAGAAGTGTTTGATATAGTAAAAGTACTTTTGCTGGGATCAACAATTTTTATATCAGTAGTTTTTATTTCTTCGCTCGCGCTACTAGTTGTTCCAGCACTTTCGCTAACGTCTCCAGTGGTTATTGGGCTAACCGCGCCAGAACAAGCGTTTAACAATGTGACCAATATATAAATGGTGCATGCATTGAAAATACCTAATTTCATTCTATTTTCATTATAGGCAATACAAACTTGATGTGCCTGTTAAGACTTGGTTATATATTCATTAAACTAAGGTTTAATGGCGGTAAATATCTGAGAGTATTTAGAAAAGTAGGTAAATAGAATGGCATTAATGCTACAAGTATATGAATAAAAATGGATAAACAATTTTACATTAGCATTAAAAACGAGTCGTTTTTTGCAGATATTGTCCCTAATTTCCCAAATACCTTACAGCAATCAAGTTGCCACATGCCACAAGCAACCATAAAACTACAGCATGCACTAGCGGCTTAAGGCCAACTTTTTTTAGAGTTGCTCTTGAGAGGTTGGTGCCAATTAAAAATAATGTAATCACAAGTAGTCGTCTGGCGAGCCACTCCACTTGATGGCCTAAGGGTTGCCATTGTGGCCAATACGTTACAAATGCAGAAGCCAAAACAAACCCAAGTATAAACCAGGGATGCTGCACAGGTTTTTTTTCAGTCAGCGTTCTTCCCGATCTAAAATAAATTTTGGCAATGATAAATGTTAATGGAACAATCCAAAGCGCTCGAAGCAATTTAACAGTTGTTCCTACCTCAAGAGCACGAGCACCGTATTGCATGGTGGCTCCTACCACTGAGCTTGTGTCATGGATTGCTAAAGCACTCCATAAGCCAAACTGATCTTGGCTTAAATTTAGCCAATGACCAATGATTGGGAAAAGTATTAGCGCGCAGGCATTGAGAATAAATACAACCCCTAAAGAAACGGAGGTGTCGTCATCGTCAGAGGACAATGCAGATGAGACTGCGGCAATGGCGCTTCCTCCGCAAATTGCCGTACCGACATTGATTAATAACGATGTGGCAGGTGGGGTTTTTAGTGCTCTCCCAATCAACCACCCCAAGAGCATGGTGATGCTAAGACCGCAGATGGTAAAGAAGAAGCCATCCATGCCGGCTTTTGTAACGGCGCTGAGGTTAACTCCAAAGCCCATGCCAACAATGGCAATGGCCAAAAAACGCTTGGTGAGTTTTTTGCTGTGATTAGAAAATGGATTTCCAAAGCTTAAGGCAGTCATCAGGCCTAGCAAAAGAGCAAGGCTTGAATTTACCCATGGGGTGAGGCAAATGATGAACGATGAGATAAAAAAAAGTTTCTTCAATTTCTCATCATTAAATAAATTTTGGATTAGCACCAGATGAGTCCTCAGCGTAAATCCGCAAAAGTTTGAGACTCAAATGAGCTTAACCAAGTCTCAAGGCTTTGTCGGAAAGTCTTATTGATTGCTGGGTGTTGGGGGCTGGGGCGATTTTGGATGGCAAAGCGCTCTAAAATATCGGATATTTTAATTTTGGAAATATCGCGCGCTAAGGCAAATCCAGCGCTTAAATTCTCTCTTTTTCCTGTGCAGTGAAGAATTAAATTTTCTTTTTCCAAAAAGCTCAATGTGTTTTTAAGGGCCAAGGGGCCTATGGCACATTGGTTCATGAGTTCTTCACTTGTTAATGGCGATTGCCCATTTATGAAAGCACCATCCAATGTTTTTAAAACAGCAAGCAATGATTCGCATTCATAAAAGCCCATTGATTTCCTGTTTGAATGCAAAATAATTTTTTCTTGATTCACAAGGTAACTAAGTTCAGCTCCTAAAATGACAATCATCCAAACCAGGTAAATCCAAAATGCGATGATGGGCACAACTGCGGCTTTTCCGTAGGCTGTGTTGGTTCCATAGCGAAAATATAAATTCATTCCTATGTTACTGAGCTGAAGCAGTATTGCCGAAAAAATACCACCAATAAGGGCGTGTTTTAGAGGAACTTTTTTTACTGGGAAATAGCGGTATACAGAAGTAAATGTCGCTAAAATTAAAACTAATGGTAGTGCCAAATCAATCAAGTTGAACACAAATGGCAGTGTATCTACAAGAATTTTTGTTGATGGAAGTTTTCTGATAATTAAGGGCAGCGATAAACTGGCAATCAGTACAAAAGGTGCTCCAATGGCAATGACAATGAAATTTCTAAATTTTTCTAAAAAGGGTCGTTCATTTTCTGAGCCCCAAATGTAATTGATGGTTTTATCCATGTTGTTGAAGGTTTGCAGGCCAACCCAGACTAAAAACAGCAACGCAAAAATACCAAGTTTCCCGCTTTTCCCACTAATTGAGGCAAGGTAAGCGTCCTTAAATTTCAAAGTGTATTCGGTGATCATTTCTCGATGCGCAGGAGGAATGTCCTGGGTGAGTCGCGAAACAAAAGCAGCAATGGATTCTTGTACCATGCCAAATTGAGTGAAAATTGTGATGATGAAAAAACAACCTGCAATCAGTGGCATGATTGAAAAAATCATTAGAAAAGCTAGAGACTCGGCGCGAACAGTAATTTCATCGCGTAAGAATTCACGGTAGAGCATCAAAATCCATCGATAGGTTTTGTACAGTCGTGCTTTGTGTGATGATGAAACGCTTTGTTCTTTGGAGTGCAAAAACGAGATGCGTTCATCGAGTAATTCAATTTTGCGCTGAATGACCGACATGGTTTAATTGTATCGGTTAAAAGTGGGGCTTGGTTAAGTGTCAAAAATGAGGTGTCAAAAACCCAGCGCCCTCGATTTTTACGGCGCTACAAAAGAGCTTATCTGTGGGCTATTCTTGGGTCTTTCGGAGGTTATTTGAGCAAGCAAACTCGTAACGATGATCAATCCACACAACTCAATCAGGACGCAAAGGATTTAGCTAAATTTGGATATGGGCAAGAGCTCTTGCGAGACATGGGAGGCTTTGCCAATTTCGCCATTAGCTTTTCAGTGATTTCAATTTTGACTGGAATTACGCAATTGTATGGTTATGGCTTGCAGCATGGTGGCCCACTGCAAATGAGTGTTGGCTGGTTGCTGGTTTCTGTTTTCACATTGACGGTTGCTTTGTCGATGGCCGAGCTTGCCAGTGCTTATCCAACGGCAGGCGCACTTTATCATTGGAGTTTTTTCCTAGGCGGGCGCACGCTGGGTTGGTTTACGGCGTGTTTTAATACTATTGGCCAGTTTGCCATTATGGCCGGCATTGATTATGGACTGGCAAAATTTTTAATTGGTCTAATGGGTTGGCCAGATACAATGGCTTATTCCATTTCTATTTATGTTGTTTTGCTTTTTTCTCATGGAGTGTTTAATCATTTAGGGATTCGAATTGTTTCTTGGTTGAACGATTTTTCGGCGTGGTACCATATTGCTGTAATCTTAGTTTTATTTGTAACAGTTGCCATGAAGGGTTTTGCGCAACCCATTGATTTTTTATGGACATTTAATTCCACGGATTCTTTCGCGCCTCCTTATAGTTTTGCCATTGGTTTGTTGCTCGCTCAATGGACTTTGGCAGGTTACGACGCTTCAGCGCATGTCACAGAGGAGACGATTGATCCTCGTCGACGCGCTCCTTGGGGGATTTTTCTTGCTGTCATTATTTCCATAGTTTTTGGCTTTTTGATGTTGGCAGCGGTGACTCTTTCCATTCAAGATCTGCCACGAGCTACGGCCTATGGAGATGCGGCCTTCTTGGAAATCTTAAAAGAGCGCTTTGGTTCAAACATGGGCTCTTTAATTTCAATTTTGATTGCAGGAGCTATGTGGTTGTGTGGTCTAGCTGCCATGACTTCAGCGTCGCGTATGGTCTACGCTTTTTCTAGGGATGGAGGGCTTCCGGCCTCGCACCTTTGGTCAAAAATTAGTCCTCGTTTTCAAACTCCGGCCAATGCCATTTGGGGTCTGATAGCTCTCGCTCTAATTTTGGGGCTCTCTGTGAAAATGTACAGTGCCGTTGTTTCCATTGCGACTATTGCTCTCTACATTTCCTATGGTTTACCTATTTTTGCGCGAATCAAGGCTAGAATTCAAGGCAAGGACAAGCAGATTGGTCCATGGAATTTGGGCAAGTGGAGCACTTTGAATGCGGTTATTGCCATTCTCTGGGTCATTAGTATCACTATCATTTTTATGCTTCCCCCGAACGATCAAGCACAAAATGTTGTCGGTTCGTGCTTGGGGCTTTTGATTTTGGCTTGGCTCATTGTGGCCAGAAAAAAATTCGTTGGACCACGCGTAAAATTTGAAGGCTAAGAAGTAAATAGAGTAAAAATAGAGGTCTTAAGGAGAAAGTCAGATGAGTGTAAAAAAATACGACATGTTTATTGATGGTCAGTGGGTGCAGGCTAAAGCAAAGGCCACAAGAGAAATTAGAGATCCAGCCAACGGTGAGGTTTTGGCCATTGTTCCTGAGGCAACACGTGATGATGCCAAACATGCTATTGAAGCTGCTCGCAAAGCTTTTGATCAGGGGGCTTGGAAAAAAACAAGTGCCTTGGATCGAGGTAAAATTTTATTTAAGATTGCGGACGCACTACGAGCTGAGGCAAAATATTTTGCAGAGCTCGAAACAAAAAACAACGGCAAGCCTTTGGCTGAAGCAGAATTTGATGTGAACGATGCTGCCAATTGTTTTGAATTTTACGGCGGTCTTACAACAAAGCTGCATGGTGAGACAATGTCAGTTCCCGCCAATTCTCTAAGTTTTGTTGTTCGTGAGCCTGTTGGTGTTTGTGCGCAAATTATACCGTGGAACTTTCCTTTGTTGATGGCGGCATGGAAACTGGCTCCTGCGCTTGCTGCGGGATGTACGCTTGTTTTGAAACCCTCAGAATTCACTCCGCTAACTGCTTTGGAGTTAGTTAAACTCATCTCAAAATTAGAACTACCAGCCGGAGTGGTGAACATTATTACAGGTGCTGGTGCTGAGGCTGGTGAGGAAATGTCTTCAAGCGCGCTTGTGGACAAAGTTGCCTTCACTGGAGGAACTGCTACGGGAAGAAAAATTGCCGTTAATGCTACTGGGAATTTAAAGAAGGTGACCTTGGAGTTGGGCGGTAAAAATCCAAACATTGTGTTTGCCGATGCTGATTTTGAGTCTGCCGTTGATGGCGCTTTATTTGGAGCTTTCGCAAACCAAGGTGAAGTTTGCTCTGCGGGATCACGCTTACTTGTAGAACGCTCTATTCATAAAAAACTTGTGGAAGCCATGCTTAAAAAAGTTCCCCGCATCAAGCTTGGCCACGGTTTAGGTGCTGGCGTAAAAATGGGACCACTCGTCACAGCTGCACATCGTGAGAAGGTCGAAAGCTATATCAAAATTGGTCAGGCTGAAGGTGCTAAACTTCTCTGTGGAGGCAAGCGTCCTGAAGGCAAAGAATTCGCCAATGGAAATTTTCTTGAGCCCACAATTTTTGATGATGTAAAGCCATCTATGCGCATTGCTCGTGAAGAAATTTTTGGTCCAGTTCTTTCGGTAATTCCCTTTGATACCGAAGAAGAAGCTCTTCGAATTGCCAACGATAGCGAGTACGGACTTGCCGCTGGTGTTTGGACCTTGAACATTAATAAAGCCATTCGCGTTGTTAAGGAAATTAGGGCTGGTATCACTTGGATCAACACATACCATCCTACGTTTAATGAGCTCCCTTGGGGTGGTTATAAGCAAAGTGGAAATGGTCGCGAGCTAGGCCTCTATGGCATTGAAGCTTATCTGGAAACAAAACAAATCAACATCAATCTCGATGAAGCTCCAATAGGTTGGTACTAATATATGGCATTCATTCAACTGAAAACACAAATTCCAGGGCCTAAAAGCAAAGAGCTTCATGCAAGGCGCTTGAAGTCCATTGCTCGTGGCCCTTTCCATGTCACTCCACTCTATGTTGCAAAAGCAAAGGGAGCCTTAATTGAGGACGTTGATGGGAATCATTTTATAGATTTCGCTGCAGGTATTGGCGTGGCCAATACTGGACATAGTGCACCTCAAGTGGTTCAAGCCATTCAAGAGCAGCTGCCTCATTTTTTGCATACGAGTTTTAATGTCACAGGCTATGAAAGTTATATTCAAGTTTGTGAGAAGTTAAACGCGGCAATGCCAGGAAATTTTGCTAAGAAAACGTTTTTAGCAAACAGTGGCGCTGAAGCGGTAGAGAACGCCATTAAAATTGCTAGAGCTTATACAAAAAAACAAGCTGTTGTTTGTTTTGATCACGCGTTTCACGGCAGGACATACATGGCCATGACGCTGACATCAAAAGCAAAACCGTATCGCTACGATTTTGGTCCATACAACTCCGATGTTCACCGTGCGCCTTTTCCTTATTCTTACCGCTGGCCAACAACACAAGATCCTCAAAAGGTCAGTGATGAGTGCTTTGCGCAATTTGAGGAACTTGTAAACATTCGCATTGGTGCAACACAAGTTGCGGCCGTCATTATTGAGCCCGTGCTAGGTGAGGGTGGATTTGTTCCAGTGCCTGCTCCTTTCTTTAAAAAATTGCGCGAGTTTTGCACACTCAACAATATTGTGTTGATTGCCGATGAAATTCAAACTGGTTTTGGTAGAACGGGGACTCTTTTTGCAACAGAACAGATGGGAGTTGCGCCTGATTTACTTACGACAGCCAAGGGATTTGCTGGTGGCATGCCACTGTCGGCCGTTGTAGGAAAAGCTGAAATTATGGATGGGCCTGTTGAGGGCGCCATTGGTGGTACATTTGGCGGACATCCACTGTCATGCGCTTCAGCGCTAGCCGTGTTTAAATTATTTGAAGACGGTAGTTTGCTAAAGCAAGCTCAAATGGTGGCAGGAGTTTTAAAAGAGAGACTTAGTTCATGGAAATCGAAGTATTCTATTGTTGGTGATGTGCGAGGTCTTGGACCCATGCAAGCTGTGGAGTTTGTGAAAGATCAAAATAGCAAAACACCTTATCCAGAATTTGTAAAAAAACTTACACAGTATGCTTATGAGCATGGCGTGATTGCCATGTCAGCTGGAAGCTACGGTAATGTTGTGCGTCTGCTTCCTCCACTGGTGATTAACCAAGAACAACTTAAAGAAGCCTTAGATGTTTTAGAGGCTGGCATTAAGGAATTGCAATCGTGAGCAAAATCGCAAGGCATAGGCTTTGGTTGTGTGGACAATGGCAAACATCAAATGAAAGTAAAGATGTTTTTTATCCTTTCAATAAAGACAAGGTTGCCACTGTAGATCAGGCATCTGCTGCTCAACTAGAACTTGCCTTGCAGGCAGCGCACGATTCATTTTTAAAATTTAGAAAAATGAGTCGCTATATGCGAGCTAAGCTGTGTTTAGCCATGGCTTCTGGCATTGCAAAACGCAAAGAAGAGTTCGTTCATTTACTCGTCTATGAAGCTGGCAAACCCTATAAGTTGTCAGATGTAGAGGTGGAGCGGGCCATCACATCGTTTACTTTGGCAGCTGAAGAGGCAAAGCGTCTCACAGGTGAAATGTCAGCTGTCGATTTAGATGCGGCATCCATCCACTACACGTTAGCAGGGTCACAATATGTTCCAAGAGGGCCCGTGCTTGGCATTTCTCCGTTTAACTTTCCTCTAAATTTAGTGGCTCATAAAGTGGCGCCAGCTTTGGCTTGTGGAACAAGCATTTTGCTAAAACCTCCTCCTCAGGCGCCAGGAGCGTCTCATCTTTTGGCTGAAATTTTTGAACAAGCGGCAAAAGAAGTTTCTGACGCTAATGAGCAAGTGCCACTTTCAGCATTCCAAGTCATTAATGCCTCAAACGAGGTTATGGCCAAAGCTATTGATGATACTAGAATGGAAATTCTAAGTTTCACAGGTAGCGACAAAGTTGGCATGATGTTGCAGCAAAAAGCGCCTGGGAAGAAAGTCATATTAGAGCTTGGTGGAAATGCTGCTGTCATTGTTCACTCGGATGCTGATTTAAAGCGAGCTGCTGCAAGATGTGCTTTTGGTGCCTTTTCTTATGCAGGACAAGTCTGCATTTCGGTTCAAAGAATTTTTGTTCAAAAATCAGTTAGCGCGGACTTTAAGAAATATTTGTTAGAAGAAGTTTCTAAAATTACGGTAGGAGATCCTGCGCAAAAAGACACGGTCGTTGGACCTATGATTGATGAAGGAAATGTCAAAAGAATTTTAGAATGGATCGCAGAAGCTAAAAATGGTGGCGCCACAATTTTATGTGGTGGCAAGGCCGATGGAAACGTTTTGCAGCCAACAGTGCTTAGTGGAGTCAAGGAAACACATAAGTTGAGTTGCGAAGAGGCCTTTGGCCCTGTGGCTATTGTACAAGACTATGATCAATTCCAAGAAGCCATTGAAGCTGTGAATCGCTCAAGATTTGGACTACAGGCAGGTGTCTTTACGGAAAACATAAAACACATCAACGCCGCTATAGATGATCTGAATGTTGGTGGAATTTTGATTAATGAAATCCCAACTTTTAGAAGTGATAACATGCCGTATGGTGGCATGAAGCAATCAGGTCTTGGGCGTGAAGGGATTCGCTACACTATGAAAGAGTATTGCGAGCTAAAAACGACAATCATGTGGAAAAAGTAATTACTTTCTTGGAAACCAGGGAATAAAGAGATTTGTTCGTTTGACATAGTCTTGGTATTCAGGATTTAGTTTTCTTCGTTTCTCAATAAACGGAACGCCTGACACCTTAAGCAAAAAAAACGTTAATAAAGCTGGGCTAAGGGCTAAGGCATATACAGGAGATTCCGTAGACAAAGTAAACATGTAGATTCCCCACCAAAGCAGGCTTTCCCCAAAATAATTAGGATACCTGGAATATTTTGCCAGTCCTGTTTGGCAAATTTTTCCTTTATTTAGAGGGTCTTTTTTAAACTGATCTTTTTGATAATCCGCAATTGATTCAACTAAAAAACCACTCAGCCAAACTGCAATGGCTATAAAGTCTATAAAAGTTAAATCTTGTTTGTTGCTATGAGCAATATAATAAATGGGTGCTGATAGTAAAAAAAGCAATAGTGCTTGAAAGAGGTAAACGCGAACATAGGCATTCAAGGCCAAGTTGCCCTTCCAATTTGCCGAGAGTTCTTTGTAACGGTAATCCTCGCCAACTTTTTTATTGCGCAGGTAAATGTAAAGACTCAAGCGCAGGGCCCAAATAAAAATCAACAACCCGCTAATTAATGTTTTGGTCCCCCATTGACCACTTTGAATGGTGGAAATGCACCAGACTAAAAAAAATCCCAGGCCCCAGGCAATATCCACAACGCTGATATCTTTTTTAATTTGTGAATAAACAAAAAAGACTGTGAAAAAAATAACTAGACCTGCAAAAACTAAGCTCATGATGTTTTCCTAAAGAGGTGATGGGCAACAATCCATTCTTCGCCATTATTGTAGTTAAAAAGCTCGGCAACGGCCATAAAAAATATTCGCCAACGATTCCACCATAATGTGGCTTCATCTTTGTAAACAGTTTTAAAAATCTTCATAATTTCTTCTTTATGGGCATCCATATTGCTAAGCCAACCCTCGGATGTTTTTCCATAGTGAGTTCCGTTGAGTGTCCAATGCTGTTCAATGTTCAGATTGTTTTGAAAATATAAAAGCAGGTCACGAGATGGCATTTGTCCACCTGTGAAAAAATACTTACCCATCCAATTGTCATCGCCATCTGTCTCAAAAAAATAAGGTACATTTTTATGAACAAAAATATGAACAAATAGTGCCCCACCGGGTTTAATCCAGTTAGAAATTTTATTCATTAAACTTTTATAATTTCGGACATGCTCAAACATCTCAACGCTGACAATGCGATCAAAGGTCTCAGTGGCTTGAAACTGATTGATGTCAGCTGTAATGATTTGCACATTTTTAAATCCTAGTCTTTGGCATTCACCATCAATAAATTTCTTCTGTGAGCTGGAATTTGATACCGCAGTGATTTTAGAGTCAGGATAGTGCTCTGCCATCCATAGAGTCCACGAGCCCCATCCACAACCCAATTCAAGAATGGATTGACCATTTTTTAATTCTGCTCGAGATGAAATTTGTTTGAGGCTTTCAACTTCAGCCTCATTCAGTGTGTGAACATGAGAGGGCCAGTAGCAAGCAGAATATTTTCTGCGTTTCCCTAGGGCAAGGTTAAAAAAATCGGCAGGCAATTCGTAGTGCTGCTCATTGGCCTCTCGTGTTGCTTCGGCAATGGCTGAGGAATTGAGTTGAGAAATATGTTTCATGATGGCTTCATGCTGCTGCTCAACTTTAAAGTTACAATGAGTTTCCAGGCGAAGCTTTGATAGTCTGCGAATTCCCATTCGAATTAGTGAATCTGGAACTAAGCCCTGCTCCATTAGGGAAATAATTGATTTCATGACAACTGTCCTAGTGGGGCCTGTCCACGCCACCCTGGTTTTGCAAAAAGTATATGAACATCTCCTATGGTTCTTTCCATAAAACCGCCTTCACAGTAACAAAGGTAGAATTCCCACATTCGCAGCATTTCTGGCGAGTAACCTGCGGCTATAATTTTATCGCGGTTTGCGTTCATTTGATTGAGCCATGCACGCAGTGTTTTAGGATAGTTTGGCGTAATGTCTTCTAAGTGGATCATGTTGAGGTCCGTGTGGGCGGCAACAATACTGGAAATGGCGACAATTGAAGGGATGCAAGAACCGGGAAAAATAAATCGTTGAATGAAGTCTACATTTTTTTTGGCTTCTTCATAAATTTGATCGGCAATGGTGATGGCTTGCAAAAGCATTGTTCCATTGGGTTTTAAGAGCTTTGAACAGGTTTCAAAAAAATTAGCATAAAACTCATGGCCTACAGCCTCAATCATTTCAACGCTAACTAGTTTGTCGAATTGCCCACTCATGGTTCTATAGTCTTGAAGCAAAATTGTAATTTTATCGGACAATCCGCTGTTTTGGATTCGCTCTCTAGCATAATCAAATTGGGCTTTGGAGATGGTAATTGTTGTCACTTTACAGCCCCTGGTTTGAGCTGCGTGAATGGCAAAGCCGCCCCATCCAGATCCAATTTCAAGAATGTGGTCAGTGGCTTGAATGTCTAATTTTTTACAAATACGTTCATTTTTTGCAATAGACGCTTCTTTCATTGTGGAAGAAGCATTTTCAAAAATACCACATGAATAAGTCATGGTTTCATCTAAGAACAATGAAAAGAAATCATTTCCTAAATCATAGTGAGCTTCAATGTTTTTTGAGGAACCAGCTAAAGTGTTTTTTCTTTTTGTGTGGTACGCGCGTAGTAGTGGTGTTGAAATTTTTGCTAAACCTGATTCAAAATTGACCATAAAAGAGCGGTTTTGTGTGAAAAATCGAATGAGTGAAGTGAGATCTGAGCATTTCCAATAACCAAGGATGTAGGCTTCTCCTGCCCCCACGGTCCCCTCTAAAGCAATGAGTGGGTAAAAACGGTCATCTAAAACTTCAATTTTGCATTGGAGCCCAGTGTTGGGTGTTCCAAACTGATGAACAATAGGGCCATCATGAAACTCAAGTAGACCGTGTTTTAGCTGTGATAACTTTTTAAACAATGCTGTTTTTAAAAATGATTTAGCTTGTCTAGGGAACCAAGCGCTAAGGGATTGGTTGGGATTTGGGAGTAATACTGTTTTCATATTAAGTGTCCTTTTTAATGAGCTTAGGATGAGTATATACGCGACATCTCTTTAACCAAAGTATGAGCGCTTGAAGGTGGATCCAGAATATCACCCAGAATGTCATAAATGGATAACGTATGAGCGACCATGCTAAAGAGCGTCCACTAATTTCAGTTCGTTTGAGAGTTAATGTGGCGTCAAAAATCATGCTCTGAGCTTCATAGTTTTCCATATGAATGGTGCAATGCTTTTCTGATAACTGAAATTTCCAGTCATAGGATTGTTGCATGGGCATAAAAGGTGAAACGTGAAATTGCTTATCGAATTTAAAGTGTAGGGGTTTGTCTTTCTCAGGAATTAAAACGTACTGGTGTCTTTCTTTCCAAGGTGTATTGGTAATTTCAGCCACAATGGCAAGCAATTGCGTGGGTTGAGTTGCTGAGTAGCAGAAGTAAAAGCTAACAGGATTAAAGCTATAACCAAAATACCGCACATGTGTTAGCAATTGCACAGGTCCATCAATGTCTAGGCCTGTTTTTTCTTTCACAAGCTGATGCACGGCTTTTTTTAAAGAGGAAACTTCTGGTTTTAAGTAATCGTTACGCCAAAAACTTGCAATATTTCTGCGATTTGTAGACCAAAATACTCTTTTTTTAAAAAGAGTATCTAGCTCATCTAAATCCAAAAGCATTTGAAAGACAGGATATGTGAAATTATTTTCTGTAGGTAGAAATCGCCTGTGTCTTAACTTTCCAAAATAAATACAACTATTCATAGGGAAATTCCCAATGGCTTTAAAGCTTCAAGAGCACTCCAGACTCCATCTTCATGAAAACCATTTCTCCAGTAAGCTCCACAAAAATAACTTCTATTTTTTCCATTAATCTCATGATGACGAGTGCGTGCATAATCTGAAGCTTGCGTGTAGATAGGGTGGTGATAGTGAATGGTTTTGATGATCTTTGAGGGGTCAATACTGTCTTCCATATTCAGGCTGACCAAATAGGTTTTTTCTGTTTTTAGCGATTGAAGAATATTCATATTGTAGGTCACAGCAACTTTGGATTGTTCGCCATTTTGTGGAATGAAGTAATTCCATGCAGCCCAGGCTAATTTGTTCTGTGGTAATACACGAGTGTCAGTATGAAGAATGGCAGTGTTGGATTCATAGGGAATATGGCCTAAAATTTCTTGCTCGTGAGCTGTGGCATCTGACAGCAATTTTAGCGCTTGGTCGCTATGGCATGCCATAACTACAGCATCAAAGTGCTTTTTTTGCCTATCATTAAACTCAATGGTGACGTTTTCACTAGTTCTGCTGATCGCCGTTATTTTTGTATTGGATAACACATTTTGTTTGAAGGATTCAATTAACGGACCAATGTAGCTACTGGAGCCACCCTTGATCACTTGCCAAATAGGCCTATCGTCCACACTTAGCATTCCGTGGTTTTTAAAAAAACTGACAAATGTTTTCAATGGGAAGTCTAAAATGGTTTTTTGACCAGCAGACCATATGGCCGATCCCATTGGCAAAATATAATGCTGAGAAAATTGTTTGGAGAAATTTTTACGCTGTAAATATTCTCCAATGGTTAAAGAAGAATATAAATCATTTTGGATGTCTATTATGGCTTCTTTGTTGAAGCGTAAAATATCAAAAATCATTCTATAGAATGAAGGTCTAAAAAGATTTCTTCGTTGCGCAAAAAGAGAATTTAAGTTGGTTCCGTTGTATTCTAAGCCGCTGACTGCGCATTTTACAGAAAAACTCATGTCTGATTTCTGATAGGCGACACCAAGTTGGTTAAGTAGTTTTATAAAATTCGGATAAGTCCAATCGTTGAAAACAATAAAGCCAGTATCAATTTTTATTGTTTGAGCATTTTCAGTAATCTCATGCGTGTGGGTATGTCCGCCTAGCCTGTGGTCTGACTCGATTAAAGTCACATCGTGTTTTTTGGCCAATAAGTAGGCACTAACAAGTCCAGAGATCCCACTACCAACGACAGCAAAATGCATTGGCACTAATATAGTTTTTATTTACGGTGTGTCACCACTAGATGCGTCTATATTCTAGTTCAGCTAGAGGTGCTGCGCGCAAATCCCAAACTATGCCAAAGGCACTAAGTACGTAAAGGATGTAATAAGTGAGGTCAATTTCCCACCAAAAAAAACCTTGTTTGGCACTAGAGGGATAGGCGTGATGGTTATTGTGCCAACCCTCTCCCATGGTAATTAAGGCCAAATAGAAATTGTTCCTACTTTCGTCATCGGTTTGGTATCTTTTCTTGCCAAAGACATGGGCTAAGGAATTGATGGTGTAAGTCCCATGCCAAAGAAGTGTGGTGCTTAAACAGAAACCCCAGAAAAAAGCTGCCCAGGATCCAAAGTAGACAAGAGCAGCTCCTAAAAATACGGATGGCACTATGTGAAAACGATTCAGCCAAACGAGCTCTGGATACTTGGCAAAGTCCTTGATGAGATGCCATTGGGTTTGGTCGTAACGATTGCATAAAAACCAACTCATATGAGACCACAAGAAACTTCGCTGAACAGGTGAGTGAATATCTTCTTCTTGGTCAGAGTGTTGGTGATGATGTCTGTGGTTGGAGGCCCACCATAAGACACCTTTTTGAATGGACATCATACCAAGCCAGGCCAATATGAACTGAAAAACTCGTGATGTTTTAAAGCTGCGATGCGAAAAATATCTATGAAAGCCGGCTGTAATGCCAAACATTCTAAGAAAATACAGAGCCACACAAAGAGCGAAGAGTTCCCACGTAGGCTCAAAAAATAAAATACCAAGCGAAAGTAGATGAATGAGGATAAAGGGAACAGAAGAGACCCAATCTAATTTTTCAAGCGATGTGTTCTTCTTGCTTATATCCATTTTGTTTAGGATAGATGTACTAGAGCACTAAATAAAAAACAAATAGTATCTAATCAAAAGATGACGTATCCTTTTGGCATGAAAAAATATTTTCTCCTTCAGGCACTCATTGTTTCTTTGTTGGCTGCCTCAGGCCCATCCAATGCGCAAAATTTGTCAGGGAAGCAAAAAGAGCGTTCAACTCGTATCCGCAAAATTTTTGATGATTTAAGGACTGATAATGTTGATATTCTAAATGCTTTTTATGCACCAGATTCCAATTTTGTTGATCCTATTGTGAATTTAAATGGGCTAGAGGCAATCAAAGGTCACTATGCTCAATTGTATCAAAACGTGAAAAGCATTAGCTTTGAGTATTCCGATGAGGTTGTTCAAAACGACACTCATGTGCTTTTGTGGACTATGAAGCTACAAGCTGAAAAATTAAATTCAGGGCAGCCCATTGCTGTGATTGGTAATTCATATATCAAATTCAATTCTCAAAATTTAGTTTCTTATCATAGAGACTATTTTGATATGGGAGAGTTTATTTACGAGCATATCCCGGTACTTGGTTATGTGATTGGCAAAGTAAAAAAGAGACTCAAGTAAGCTTTGATTATTGGTTTTCTTTTTTCTGCAGGCGATACGAGATCATAATCATCACAAGCGAGAATATAAAAATTAGAGTCGATATGGCGTTGATTTCAGGGGTGATGCCTCTTCTTAAGCGGGCCCAAATCTCAAGCGGTAAGGTGTTGCTTCTGCCAATTAAGAAAAAACTAACTGCAATTTCATCCATCGATAATGTGAAAATTAAAAGGCCGGCGGCAATCATAGGCAATTTAAGGTTTGGTAGTGTGACTCTCCAAAAAGTCATCAGGTAGCCAGCTCCTAAGTCTAGCGAGGCCTCTTCTTGGGCTCTATCAAACTTCTGGAGTGCTGCAAAAAGTTCAGTTGTAGCCACGGAAATTAGTGCTGTGCCGTGTGCGAGTGTGACCGTGGTAAGGCTTAAGTTGAAATTGAGTGCCACAAAAAAAGTGAGCAATGAGAGGCCTGTTATAATTCCAGGTAAAATTAAGGGGAGTAAAACGAGACGGCGAAATAGGTTTTTTCCTGGGAAATCGGCGCGGTCCAAGGCAAGTGCTGCTAACAAACCCATGAACAATGCTAAAACTGTTGCCAGCAAAGCGACAATGGCACTGTTAAAGACGGTCATCCATAGGGCATCGTCTTCAAACAACATCTTATACCAGGAAAGGGAGAGTCCTTTGGGTGGAAAACCTCCAACGCCCTCTGTGCTAAATGAATATAAAATGAGTACAGCAATGGGAAGATACAAAAAAGAATAAACAAAAAATGAGTGGAGCTGAAGCCAGTAATTTTTTGAATTCATGAGAGTCCTTTGAAGCGTTTTTCAATTCGCTCAGAGAGGTACAAAAGCATGACAACTAATATCATCATAACCAAGGCTATGGCCGCTCCGAGTGGCCAATTGTAAGCAGCTCCAAACAAACTAACGACAATATTTGAAATCATCAAACCGCTTGGACCGCCAACCAACAGCGGAGCTAGGAAATCGCCAAGGCTAAGTACAAAAGCAAAGACGCATCCAGAAATCACTCCAGGTAAAGACAACGGTAATACAACTTTTAAAAATGTTCTAAATGGAGTGCTGCCTAGATCGTGTGAGGCTTCCATGAGATTTCTAGGGATGTGCTCTAGATTGGCGAAAATGGGTAAAAACACAAAAGGCGTGTAAATGTGGGTTAGTGTGAGGATGACGGCAAAGGGGCTATAGAGCAAAAAACCTACCGGCTCAGTTGTGATATTTAAATACTGAAGAACGCCATTGAACACACCATCATTCCCAAGAATGGTTTTCCACGCATAGCCTCGAACCAGGTAACTCACCCAAAGGGGAATAATGACAAGCTGGTATAAAAAATCTTTTTTTTCTTTGACGTAAAAAGAGAGGTAGTAGGCCAGTGGGTATCCTAAAAATAAAGCAGCCAATGTGACAAGTCCCGCTATTTTCATAGAGCGAAGCAGAACATCCAAATACATTGGATTGGAGAAGAGCTGTTTATAGTTGTCTAATGTCCACTCCGCTACAATTTGCTGATCTTTTACGGTCCAAAAGCTATGGCATAAAAGCATGATGTAGGGAATGAGTAGCGCAATGCAAACCCAGAGTAGGGGAGGAATGGACACAAACAGTTTGTATTTTTTTGAATACAAGCTTAGGACCTCTCTGAAATTAAAACGGCATGTTTGGGCTGAAAGGCCAGCTGCAGCTTTTTATTTAATTCCCCAGTATTGGTTAGTTGCACTTGCAATTGTTCTTTGCCTGCAAATGAAACTTCAATGAGGTCCTGAGCGCCTTCAAAGGTCTGGTGCAAGACGTCGGCTTCAAAGCTGACTTCATCTTTACTTTGGGTAGTGTTTTGAATGGAGCCAGCAATATAAATGTTTTCTGGTCTTAGTGAAAAAAGAGCTGGGCCATCTGGCGCTGCTACACTCCAGCTTAGTGAGTTCCATTTGGCGATGTTGTTTGTCACTTGTGCTTCAATCAAATTGGTGCGACCAATAAATTTGGCGGTGTAGCGCGTAGCGGGCTTATGATAAATTTCGCGAGGACTACTTACTTGTTCAAGCTCACCAAGTTTAAGTAAGGCCACTCTGTCGGAGAGCGCCATGGCTTCATCTTGATCATGGGTGACAAATAAAAATGTGATCCCTAATTCTCTTTGTAGGGATTTTAATTCGTACTGCATTTGTCGGCGTAAATTAGCATCAAGAGCTGAGAGTGGTTCGTCTAGCAAAAGTAGCTTGGGTCTGTTGACCAGTGCCCGCGCCAGAGCAATTCGTTGCTGTTGGCCACCACTTAGTTTTTTAGGCGATGATTGCTCAAAATCAGACATCTTCACCATGGCTAGTGCATCTTTAACTCGACTAGGAATTTCTGCCTCTGGAGTTTTCTTTGCTCTTAGTCCATAGGCGACGTTTTCAAATACAGACAAGTGAGGAAATAAAGCATAATGCTGAAACACTGTATTGATAGGCCTTTGGTAAGGAGGCACTTTGCTGAGCGGAGATCCTGACAAAAGGACTTCTCCGCTATCTAGAGTTTCAAAGCCTGCAATGATTCTAAGCAATGTTGTCTTGCCTGAACCACTCTCACCCAAAAGGGTTAAGAATTCACCTTCGTAAACATCCAATGTGAAGCTTTTTAAAACCGCTTTGTTGCCGTATTTTTTGCCAACAGAGCGAATTTCTAAAAGTTTTTGATTACTGGGTAGCTTTGACTTCATTCCACACTTCAAGATACTTGGCTCGACGAGGAACATCTTGCCAGAAATAAATTTTGCTCATGTAAGCGTCAGTATCATCCAAATGCAAACTCTTGCGCTGCTCTTCTGTGAGCATGGGGCCTGTTTGCGGATTTGCGGGAACATAGCCGGTTACATCAGTTACAATTTTTTGAGTTTTTGTTTGAATCATGTAGTCCAAGAAGGCGTGAGCAAGGTCTTTGTTTTGGCTGGCAGCTGTGATCATCAGGTGATCAATCCATCCAGTCGTGTTTTCTTTAGGAATAACTTCGCCGGCTGGATATTTTGCAGCTTTTAGTTGGTTTGTCATTAGTGGCCAACCCATGGCAGCCACAATTTCATTGTTTTGGAATAAATTGGTCAGCTCACCGCCGGTTGCCCAAATTTTTCTAATATTGGGTTTTAGTTCAAGCAGCTTGGCTTTTACTTTGGCCAATTCTTCATCAGTTAGATTGTATAGACGGCTTGGGTCAGGCTTGTCGTAGCCTAGAACTTGGGCTGCCATGTAGACAGTTGAGAGATCGTCCCAAACAGAAATTTTTCCTTTGTATTTAGGGTTCCAAAGCTCAGCCCATGACTCTGGCGCTTTAGCAAAAGCTCTTGTGTCGTAAATAAGTGGGTTTGGTCCCCACACAAACGGAACGCCATGAATGCCGCCGTTGTGTTTTACGTCAGGGAGGTCTCTAAGTTTTTGAGCGAGTAAATTATAGGAAGGTACTTTGGACATGTCCAAAGGAGCCACTAAGTTTGATTTTACAAGCATCGTTGCTACGTCACTTGATGGAGAAACTACATCATAGTTAGAGGCGCTACCACCACGAAGTTTGGCAACAAGCTCATCGCTTGATCCCATGTAGGATGCTGTGACTTTGCATTTGCAGCTTTCTTCAAAGCCTTTGATAAAAGCGGGGTCGGCAAAACCTTCCCAAACCAGAAGATTTAAACTAGCTGGTTCTTTTTTACAGGCCAATAAAGCAAGAGAGGAAATGGTTAACAAAAATCGTTTTGTGTATTTCATAGTTGTATAGTTTTCATAGATATTCGTGAACTTGTCAAAAAGTGCCAAAAAATATTTAAAAACGATATCCAGTGACTAGGCTAGTTTGGAATTCGCTTAGCGTCCCTTCCTTCCAGTTGCGAACGAGTTCTTCAATTCGTAGTGCATAGATGGGAAATACTTTGTCTTTGGATTGGAATTGGGCCCATTCCATTTGGATTTTATATCCATAGCCATAGGGTGAATTCACATTGCCAAAACTATGGCTGGCTAGTTGGGGTGAATAAAGCCTGCTTTTCACTCCTAACAACGCATACGCTTCTAACCACAGCGCAAAACTTGTGACAGTGGCTCGGACTTGAAACCCAAGTGGAATGGCGGTCATTTCCTGAAGCCAGCTTCGCGATCCAATATCGTAATCAACATTGTAATTCACATGATCTCCCTGCTCGTAGGAAAGTCCGGTGAATGGGGCTATGAATTCGCCTTCTGACCAAAAGATTCGTACAGGGATCTCTAATTGAAAACGGCGTGATTGATGTAGCGGGTTGGACCTGCCTTGCACACCAGAAAGCCGACGAAACGTATTTGTGAAATCAAGGTCGGCACCACTCCAGGAACCTGAAAAATATCTCAGCTGAATTCCAAAATTCGGAGAGCTTTCATCTAAGCCATCAGGTGTTTTAAATGTACCAGAAGGGTGTAGGGTGCCAATGCCTGCTCTTAATTCTGAGGATAGACGTTTTTCACCACTTGATCCTGAGCCCAGCAAGGGAGCCGTCGAGGGGAATAGCTGTGTTGAGGCTGAGCCATGAGAGTGATGTATGGGAGCGAAAAGGGAGATCCCTAAGATAACGATTTTTAGAGCGAAAACGGGCCTAAATTTCATCTTCCCATAGGCTACACCAAGTTATTAGAATTTCTAGGGTTTTTCTTGTCAGTTTTTATTCTTTTAAAGGGCCGTCAAAGTGTGTTGACGCAATGCATTAAATTGTTTATATACAACTATCGTGAAAAAACGGAGCCATGCCTTTTTCTTAGCCTTATTCTCAACTGTCACTTTGGCTCAAGCTCCCAAGGTCGCCACAACTGAAAAGTTAGCAAATGGATTAACGCCTGCTCAAAATAAAAAAGCAATCAGTACCTCGTTGATTGCTGTCCAAGAAGAGATGATTCGTCTTTTGGTTTTTTCAGCCTTATTAAATTCTAAGGGTGTTAGTACAGAAGTGCTGACTATACCCAAGGAAGTTGAAACGAAATATCAAAGTTTTCGTTTGGCGTACTTAGGTGCCACAGTTGTTGTTCCCGTGACAACACTCACAACGACATACTCTGTTAAGCGCTTTTCTGAAGAACTCAGATCTCTAATGACTCCAGTGAATATGTTGATTGATTACATTAAACCGCTCTCAGAAAAAAGTTCAGCTTTGGCGGCAAAGCTTTCTAATGCTTTGTACATTGATGCTAGCTCGAAGCTCTCAGGTCGTTCGTTTGCTGCAGCTTGGAAATTTGTTGAACCAGTTGTTCGAGTTCTCACAAGTAAAACGGCGCTAATCACAATGGGAACAGCTTCAGGAGTGTCTTCAGTGGGAATGGCATCTATTGTCATGATGAATCCTACTACAGAAGGTATTCTAGATTATGCAACAGCTCGCAAAATTTTAGGATACAACAAATATGTGAATTCGCAGTTAGATGACATCATTAGAAAACTTGGTGTTGTCTTCTCTTTATCGGCAGCCAAACAAGCCGTGCTCAAAGAAAAAATTGAAGAGCTTTTGATTCGCAAGGCTGTAGAAAATCAATTCGCCATGGATAAAGATTATAGTCTTGATATTTTACAGGTCATGGAAAGTCATCAAATTATTAGTGCGGAAAGCGCTGTAGTGGCTAAGAATTTGCGTGAGGTATTTTCTACGGCAACAGCTTACGCCCCATCTCAAAGTGAAGTCATGGAATTAAAAGAAAGTATGGACTCATTGGTTGTCATTTGTGCCATGTTGGAAACCATTTTAATGAACGATAAAGGCATGAGTGAGGAAATTGAAAAAGAAATTCGTCAAAAGTTGGCCAATGCCAACCGCACTTTGCGAGTTGTTCAAACTAATTTTTTGAAATAGCGTCGAGTGTTGCTAGCATCTTCTTTGTTTCGGTCATTAAAGTTTCCCAGCGGTATTGGCTCAAAGTCAGACTCCGCAAATCATTGTGTCGCTCATGACGATCTTCCTTAGCTAAGCTTACCTTCTCTTGCATATACTCACCAATACTGCGTCTAAGTTGAGCGTGATCATTTGCTGAATAGTCTTGAGGGCGCTCTTGTCTATTTTTAATTTTTTCCCAGAAAATTTCCATTTGAGGGTCTTTTAAAACTAGATTTATTGCCTCTTGCTTCCATTGCTCAAAAATCATTTCAATGGCAGGGTCGCTATAACTTTGCAGGTCTTCATCATCATATTTTAGTTCTAGGTACGTGCGCTGTGCTTGGTTGAGGTGAAAAAATCGAATGAATAATTTAGATTCAACCACATTAAGCCAAGTATTTCTTAACAAGTGTTGGAAAGGTTCTTCTGGGGCATCAATGGCGACTTGATAGACTGGGCCAAAGCGGGTGTCTCCTAAAGTTTTTCTAAGTGAGAAGTAAAGCCCTGTTTGGGTGGGGGACGCGTCTATGAGTCTAATTCTACTTAGTGAGGTGTTGGATTCAATGGCTCGCAATGCCATGGTTGTGCAGTCATTAATGAGTGTAATATTTTTGTAACGTTTGCCCGTTTGTTTTATAAGGTATCTTTTTAAATCTAAAACTTCTTCGGCACTCAAGTTGATGGTGAAAACTTGGACAGATTGATGGAGTTTTGCAAGGCCACTTTTTGTAAACAGTTTACTTAGTTTGTCTTCTGCTGAGCTTTGACTACCCGATGAACTATCTTCTGAGTTTAGGCGTCTTCGGAGGAGCTCTTGGATTTCTCGATGCCTAAGATACTCTGTAAGTGGCATGCTGCTCATGTGTGTTTGCCCGTAAGAATAAACTCTGTCTCCTATACGAATGGCAGTGTGAGGAAACGGGACGGTGTCGTTAATAATGTGAATTTGATTGTCTTTAATTTCGTAGGCGCTGTTATTGAGATAATCATCAAGACTAATGAGCCCAGATTTGAGTTGCTGATTAAAATGATTGAACACAAGTGCTGTGCTAATGCCCAAAGCTGCAGTGTAAGTGTAGCCTAGGTATCTTCGAAACTGAGTCCATGTGGGATGCTGGTTCATAAACGCCTGCTTAATTTCAAAGCGTTCCACAGCCTTGTACTTTTTTAGGATTTCCCATTCGGCAGCACTTGGTTGGTAATTGGCATTTTGCCAAAGTTTGTGAAAAATAGGAGAGGTTGGTGTGAGCGGATCAGGCATGGGCCCAGGCAGACCTGCTTTAAGCACCGGGTAAATTAAATCCTGAGCTAGTCGTTTAAATTTATCTTTCAGTAGTGGTTCTTTTGTAAAATGCCAGACGCCTGCTTGAGACTCAGAAAATAAATAAATCTGATCAAAAACATGTTTGCTTAATAACCAAAGGTCAGCAGCTGCTAGCGTGGCTTTGTACAACGTCATGAGCTTATTGCTCTTAGCTAACAAGCGCAGATCATCAGGCTTGATGTCGCGACTTCGATATCTTGCAGCGCTCATAAAGACTTTACGCAAATCTTCAGATTCAAATGCATCAACAAGTTCTTTATCGTTTTCTGGCAGTACTTTTAAACTTGTTTCGAGCAGTTGTATGTAGTGCTCTTTTTCTTTAAGAATTTGCAGGCCACTGGCTTTGCGATATCGCTCTAATTGCCTTGCAATTGGACTTACGTTTAGTGATGCAAAGAGATCCGAGCATGGCAGGGCAAAAGCCTGCGGGCTAAAGTAGAAAAAAATAGCAGTCGCAGCTAGGGCGCTAAGATATTGCTTCACTATAGTTTTATCGGCATGATGGAGTTTCAAGTGAAGTAATAATGGATGTATTTACGTGGCATGTCGTACGCTTTTACGATGTTTCTGTGCACTCTGATAATATAAATAGCGCCAGTATTTTGTCGCCACACAAATAGCAACAAGCACATTTTCAGTGTGTTTTAAGATTGGGTGATGGTTAGAAAATGAGTGGTTCGTTTACGTATAAGTGATGAGAGCATTCTAGAGTTGGTTACAGATCAATCGCGCCACAATACTGGGCCGTGTGTGTATAAGTAGACTACTAAAACATACCTGGCTCGGGACACCTTATCGACAAACGTGGATGCAGGCGTTGCCGTTTATTCTCCCAATTTACGAATTCTGCCGTTCCGGAAAAGATACCATCTGCACCTAGAGTTAGAGTCCATTCCTGCTTGTCATCACTAACCAGTGTAACAATTCCTACTCCCGTCACCTTCCAGTGGCCCGAAGCTGCAGTTTCATCTCGGTGTTTTACAGAGTAAGTGCCGTCTGGATAAAACCAAAAGGGACGACGCCATTGCGTCGTTCTCGCTTCAAAAACTGAATTTTCGAGACCTTTCTGCAAACTTGCAACCGAAGTAGCGTCAAATTTCTTTTTTTCCTTCTTTATGCAGGCATCACGCTTGCGATCATGTCTGAAGGCTTCAACGGAAGAATCCTGACCGTTTTGTTCAGAAAAACTAGAATCATTATCCTTGCAGCAATAAACTTTAAGTCCGGTGATTCTGTATGTGTCTGCGTCACGCGTGAATGTTGAAGTTTCTGTGTCAACGTAGAATTTTTTAAATCCTTGGGGACATTTTTTCGCCGGCTGATCAACACCGGCCGCACTGACCGCTTCAATCACCATTTTGTTTTTAAAAAGTGGTCTTTGATCAATTGGAAATCTGGAGACGAAGAGATTTTCAAAATCATATGGTTCACCCACACTTTGACAGTCCGATTTCTCAAAAAGCACCCCTATTTTTTCAAAAGCACTCTCTATTGGATCTCTTTCTTTTGATTTAAACGCCTCTAGATAAGAAGATTGCAGGCTTTTAGCTTGGTGCGGGTATTCTTGTTGGGGTGGCTTTGCACCACGCATCCTTAAATAATCCAAAATATAAATCGAAGAACCACTCATTGCTCCGATCATGATCATTGGCAAACCATACTCTGTAACATTGGCATCGCAACCTGAATTTAGAAATTTATCAATCGATTCAAAATCGTTTTGCTGAATCGCGACCTTGAACATTATAGAATTGCAAAAAATTGATGAGTGCTGAACTAAGCGCAAACCCGCATATGCTACAATACCCAAAAAAATGAGCAGTGCGGCCCGACCTCTATTTCGCATAAGCTGAATTATCGCTCAACTGGTAATAAAAGTAATCGTCAATTTTTTTTGAAAGACATTTTAAAATTCAATCTTTTCATGTCATTTCATGTTCATAATCACACGGATAGCTTGATTGTGTGAGTATGTGCCGTGAGTTGATTCAATCCATAAACAGAATTATTTTTCTAAAAATACTTGACATGGGTTTTGTGAAAATTTGATTCGTTTTGTTTCTGTTCGTTGTAGTTTTGTAATTGCCATTTCAAATGCGCAGGTTTGCTATCCTGGCGCTTGAGCGCGCTGGAATTCTCCTGGGTTGCCGCTTATAAAAACATCTTCTTGTAGGTTATCCTAGAGTGAAAAATTCACATTTTAAAACCCATGATATGACTTCTCTTGTATGTTGAAACAAGAAAATGAAAATACAAATCCATCCTACAATATTAAAAAATTAAGTGATTCTGAGCTGCTTGGTCGCACGCAAGAACTAGTGGCAAAGGAACGAAAGC
>JACCDV010992861.1_pt1 | contig 99036 bp, 76 predicted proteins | sample 7446131 | NCBI WGS metagenome assembly JACCDV01 (sample SAMN15323448, study PRJNA562643) | freshwater metagenome | isolation source: river surface water | place: USA:Blue River Watershed | collected 2017-08-17 | reverse complement strand
TATAAAATTGCCTTTTTCGGTGGGAAAAAATACATTTTTAGTGTAATTTCACGACTCAATTACAAATTAGCTTTTTACCTATGGCAGAAGTAATATTAATGCCCCGTTTAAGTGACACCATGACTGAGGGTGTGATAGCGGCTTGGCACAAGAATGTGGGGGATACCGTTAAAAAAGGAGACTTATTAGCAGAAATAGAAACGGATAAAGCAACCATGGAATTGGAGAGCTACCAAGACGGCGTATTATTGCATATTGGTACACCTCGTGGTGGCAAATTACAAGTAAACGATTTATTAGCCATTTTTGGAAAAGCAGGGGAAGATGTATCTGCATTGATTGCTCAAAATACAGGTGCTGCAAATGTTCCTGCACCTGTTGAAGCTGCTCCAGCTGCAGCTCCGGTTGCAACAGCTGCTCCAGTTGCAAATGCGGTAGATTTTTCAACAATGGAAGAAGTGGTTTTGATGCCTCGTTTGAGTGATACCATGACAGAGGGTGTGATTGCAGGTTGGCAGAAGAAAGTGGGCGACACCGTAAAAAAAGGCGAAGTATTAGCAGATATCGAAACAGATAAGGCAACCATGGAATTGGAGTCTTATAAGGATGGTGTTTTATTATATCAAGGTGCGCAAGCTGGCGAGAAAATATTAGTAAACGATTTGCTTTGTATCATTGGACAGCAAGGGCTAGATATTGCACCAATTGTTGCTGGATTAAAGGGCGGTGCAACAACTGCACCATCTGCACCAGCGCCAACACAAGCTGCAGCTCCAGTTGCTAGTCCGGCAGCTTCTACACCTGCTCCAGCAAGTACAACAACATCACAAGTAGTGAATGAAGGAAGAATTTTTGCTTCTCCTTTAGCAAAGAAAATTGCAAAAGAAAAAGGCATTGATTTAAAATATGTAAAAGGAACAGGAGAGCACGGGAGAATTACAAAAACTGATTTAGAAAATTATACACCAGGAGTAGCTGCTCCAACTGCACAAGCTGCTGCACCTTCAATGGCTGCATCTATCCCAGCTGGTACAGTAAGTTTTGTAGATACACCAGTATCTCAAATGCGTAAAGTAATTGCGAAGCGCTTAAGCGAAAGTTTATTTACCGCACCGCATTTTTACTTAACAATGAAAATCAATATGGACGCTGCAATTAAAGCACGTACTTTATTGAATGAAAATGCAACGACTAAGATTAGTTTTAATGACATGATTGTGAAAGCAACTGCATTGTCATTGAAGCAACATCCAAAAGTGAATAGCAGTTGGATGGGCGATTTTATCAGAGAAAATCATCATGTAAATATTGGTATTGCTGTAGCAGTTGATGAAGGCTTATTAGTACCTGTATTGCGTTTTGCTGATGGATTATCATTGTCTCAAATTAGTGGCACTGTAAAAGAGTTTGCAAAGAAGGCAAAAGATAAAAAATTACAACCTGCAGATTGGGAAGGAAGTACATTTACAATTTCTAACTTAGGTATGTTTGGCATTGATTCATTTACAGCAATTATTAATCCTCCAGATGCTTGTATTTTAGCAGTGGGTGGTATTGCACAAGAGCCAATTGTAAAGAACGGCCAAATCGTACCAGGCAATGTAATGAATGTGACTTTAAGTTGCGATCACCGTGTGGTAGATGGTGCAACTGGTGCAGCTTTCTTACAAACACTTAAGAGTTTATTAGAAGAGCCATTACGTATGTTGGCGTAGGTAAAAAAGCCACGCTTTTAACAAGCGTATTCTATATTAGAAAAGCCCGATCAATTTGATCGGGCTTTTTGCTGCAAATTTTTTTAGGTTAGTTTTAGTTAGTCGCAGCCAATTGGAGCACCTGGAGGAATGACTACTTGTCTAGGGAGTGTAATTTTCTCAGGGTCATTGATTCTATTGATTGCATACTGATAATGCGCTTGAAGTTTTGGATTACTAATTGACAAACTTGTTAATTTAGTTTTCAATTTATTTAATCTATTTGCACAAATGCTTTTCACTTCAAAATTAGCATCACTGCTTTGGCTCAATCCAATCAACCAACATAGGGTTTGTTGTTGGGTTTGTTGTTGTACAGATCCCGCTAAGCCAACTACTGGTGGCGCGTACCATGTTTTATCTAAAATAGCATCTAATACATTGTCCCATCCAATACTACCAGCTCTTGCTTTATTTTGTACCAATCGATTGGCTCTTTCAGCGTTGAATAAAAATGACAATTCAAAGTCAACTAAAGCTTCGGCAGGAGAAAGCGCGTCAAAACTTAAGCCAGTTCTTTTAGTAAACAACTCGCCAACGCCATAATACATTGGAGGTCTTGGAGGAATAAGTTGTAAAATATTTTCTGGAATAGATAAGAAGCTAGGTGTTAAACAAGCAAGTGCTGCATCTAGCGCTTTTTGCTGAATTGCATTTGAAAGGATAGTTGGTTGGATTTGATTTTTGTCTCCTCTTACACTATACTGATAATTCACACCACCAATCAATTTTGTGACAGCTTCATATTGATAACGATGGTAATTATACACTGGCACTAATGCATCTTCTAATTGAGCAAGTGGGCTACCCACTTTTATAGCTTCTTCTCCAAACTGCTGCATCGCTTTAGTACGAACTGCAAAAGTTTGCATTAAGCCATCTACCGCATCAGGTTGATTGTCCCAAAGATGTGCGCTTGGGTGCATGCCACCTGCAGCTCTTGCATCTGCATCTGCGATAAATAACCATCCATTTTTTGAATTTTCTTCTAATAAATCATTGAGAGCTTTTGACTCATTTGTACCTTTTGGAAAATCTTGATAACCATAAGTAATGGCTCTTTTATCCCAAAGTCCAATTTCGTCCGTATAGATTTTAGAAAAGTCCAAGGCGCCTTTCTCATTCACAAAAATATTTGGATGAGGGTAATCCATCACAGAAGCTCTATCATTATAACTAGAAGCGTAATTGTGTTGCAATCCTAGTGTGTGTCCAATCTCATGTGCAGAAAGTTGTCTTAGTCTATGAATTGCTGCCTTTCTCATTTCTTCAGATACTGGTTTTCCATCTATATAAGGCGATAAGAGTGCAGCAAAAATTAAGTAATCCTGTCTTACTCTTAAAGAACCTAATGACACTTGACCTTTAATTATTTCACCAGTTCTTGGATCCACAACGGATGCGCCATAACTCCAACCTCTTGTAGAACGGTGTACCCAGTTAATCATATTGTAACGAATATCCATCGGGTCCGCAGAGTCAGGAAGGATATATAACTGAAATGCATTTTTATAACCCGCTGCTTCGAAAGCTTGGTTCCACCATCTTCCACCTTCTAGTAATGCAGATCTTATTGGTTCTGGTGTGCCATTGTCTAAATAATAAATAATTGGTTTTACTGCTTCACTCACTGCGGCAGTTGGATCCTTTTTCTGTAAACGATGTTTATTGATGACCATTTGTTGAATGGGCTCGCTGATATCGGAACTATAGTCAAAATAGCTTGTTCCAAAATAACCGCTTCTGATATCGTATTTTCTAGGCGTAAAGTTATTGTCTGGGAGTTCTACAAAACTATGGTGCATTCTTACGGTGATTGCTTCAGCAGAAGGAGTAACAGATTGAACCAGTCTGCCAGCATCTGCGCCGCCAACAAAAGTGATGGTTGCTTCGAATTCTGCATTTTTTGGAAAATTCTTTGTATTCTGAATGTATATTGCTGACCTACCTTCACTGATGGTGTAACTGCCTTGTTTAGCGCGCTTTATTTTTTCAACTACGCCATGCGCATCTCTTAATAAAAAGCTAGTTACATCTACTAATATTTTATTTTCTGTAGGATTATTCGCATTTGTCTCCTCTGCTTCGATTGCAAAATTGAATAAAATAGATTGTGCAAAAGACTGGTCAACCGCTTTTTGCTCTCTTAGGTCTTTTGTTACTGCCCTGTAATCTAAATTAGGCTGCGTTAGTAATAATTTTTTACCAACTCGATTGAAATACACAATTCTTGAATCACCTAATTGACCTCTGTCCAGACCAATATCATTGGATCCTAATCCTGCGGGTAATGAATTGACATATAAAAATGGGGTATTTAACTTATCGACAACTAAAAAGATTTTACCATTGGCATTATCCCAATAATAATCAAAGAATCCTTTGCGTAATTCCATATTCTTTGTTTTCTCAGCAATGGATCCAGATTGAGAAAAAGCTAAAAATGGAAATGCTAGTAATACAAGTATTTTGCGCATAGTTTTTATTTTGAGTTGAAATAAAAAATCCCGCATGAAGCGGGATTTATATAAAGCTATTTTAATTAAGCTGTTGGATTGTTATCCGTAGTTGGTGTTTCAAAAAGAGTAGGAGCTACTACTGTATTTTCAGTTGGTGTAACTACCGTTGCAGCTGCTTTTTTAGGCGCTGTTTTCTTTTTAGCAGGAGATGCTTTTTTTGCAACCACTTTTTTAGCTGGAGCTGCTACTTTTTTAGCAGGTGCTTTTTTTACTACTGCTTTTTTAGGTGCTGTTTTCTTTTTAGCAGGCGTTGCTTTTTTTGCAACCGCTTTTTTAGCTGGAGTCGCTTTTTTTGCAACTACTTTTTTAGCAGGTGCTTTTTTTGCTACTGCTTTTTTAGGTGCTGTTTTCTTTTTAGCAGGCGTTGCTTTTTTTGCAACCGCTTTTTTTGCAACCGCTTTTTTAGCAGGTGCTTTCTTTGCTACTGCTTTTTTAGGTGCTGTTTTCTTTTTAGCAGGCGTTGCTTTTTTTGCAACCACTTTTTTAGCAGGTGCTTTTTTTGCTACAGCCTTTTTTACTACTTTTTTAGCAGGTGTTTTCTTTGCTACTGCTTTTTTCTTGCTTGCCATAATCTTATGTTTTTATTTGGGAAAGTTGATTTTTATAAAATTACATTCTTTTATTGTAACAAAATTAAATCAATTTAGTTTTTTAATAATAGATTTGTCCTATGCAATCTAATGTTACCATGGTTTTAGGGGCTTCGCCCAATCCAGAAAGATATAGTTTTTTGGCAACAGTGATGTTGTCGGAAAAAGGATATGCTGTTTATCCTTTTGGAATAAAAAAAGGTATGATTCAAACAAAGCCAATCCTACAAGAGTGGCCTAGCGTAGGATCCATCGAAACGGTAACATTGTATTTGGGGCCACAGGCCCAGGAATCATACTATGATCAGATTATAGAGCTTGCACCCAAAAGGATAATTTTTAACCCCGGCACAGAAAATCCTCATTTAGAGGCGCTCGCCAAAACGGCGGGTATAGCAACGATTGAAGCGTGTACTTTAGTTCTGTTAACGACTGGTCAATATTAAATTGATTGACCCCAATTAGCTCTGTCCAATGATCTGTATTGAATGGCTTCACTAATATGTTGATTTTGAATGTTTTTTATGCCATCGATATCTGCAATGGTTCTAGCCACTTTTATGATCCGGTCATGTGCTCTTGCACTTAGTTGAAATTTTTCCATGGCGATCTTTAATAAAATGGCCGTGCCTTTATCTAATTGTGCCCATTTTAATAGGTCTTTTGGTTGCATTTGAGCATTGGTATTGATTTCTGGTCGGTCTGCATACCTGTCTTTTTGAACAAGTCTTGCTTGAATAACCCTGTTTTTTATACTTTCTGAATGTTCGATTTTTAATGGGTTTGTTAATTCATCATATGGGACGGGGACCACTTCTATCTGCAAGTCAATTCTGTCTAAAAGTGGACCTGAAATTTTATGCAGGTATTTTTTTATACTACTAGGACTACAAGTACAAGCTTTTACTGGATGATTGTAATAACCACAAGGGCAGGGGTTCATAGAGGCGAATAACATAAATCGACTTGGAAACTCAACTGTTTGCCTTGCTCTTGAGATACTTACAATACCTGCTTCCATAGGTTGACGAAGTATTTCAATGGCAGCTCTACTAAATTCAGGTAATTCATCTAAAAATAAAACACCATTGTGAGCCAACGAGATTTCGCCAGGCTGAGGGATAGCACCCCCTCCAACTAGTGCGATTGCAGATAGAGAATGATGTGGGTTTCTAAAAGGGCGTGCTTGAATCAATTCAAAATTGCTAGGCAATTTTCCAACTAAACTATACACCTTACTTGTTTCCAATGTTTCTGTAAGACTCATGTCAGGTAAGATGCTTACACTAGTTTTTGCAAGCATTGTTTTTCCGGCGCCTGGTGGTCCAACCATGATTAAATTATGTCCACCCGCCGCTGCAATTTCTATTGCCCTTTTTGCCTGATACTGCCCTTTGATAGCAGCAAAGTCAACTTCATATGTCTTTTCAATCTTAGGAACATTGAATTTGCTATTTTGGTAAGGAGGTATTTCATTAGGTTGATTGCAAAAACGAGTAACTTCTGTTAGATGATCAAAGCCAAATACATTAAGCCCTTCAATTAAGGAAGCTTCTGGTGCATTGATTTTAGGTATGATGATACCCTCAAGTCCAGCTTCTTTCGCATAGATAGCCATGGCTAGTACACCTTTAATAGGTTGTAATGCGCCACCAAGACTTAACTCGCCCATCATTAAATAGTTAGTCAAAACTGTGGATTGTATAATTTGCTCAGAAGCAGCAAGGATTCCGATAGCAATCGGAAGATCAAAAGCGGTGCCGGTTTTTTTTATATCTGCTGGCGCTAAATTAATAACCAATTTTGTTCTTGGCATTTTATAGCCATTTGCTTTAATAGCGATTTCTGTGCGGTGTAAACTTTCTTTAACAGCGATGTCGGGTAGGCCAACAATGCAATAACCCTGCCCCATGCTTATATTTACTTCTACTTGGATACCGATGGCATTCATGCCATAAAGAGACGCGCCGATGGTTTTAACGAGCATGTTTCTTTGAAAACTACCAATAAATAGAATCCGTTTTTAAGCATTAATACGTTCAATTAAATCGACTACACCCTCTCTTTCTAGGATAAGATAACCGAGTCTGTCTTGACTTACACCCTCTTTTAAGGTATAGTTAAAAACAAGCGCTTTGTTGATGACTGCCGTTTCGAAAAAGCAAAATTGTATATGTGGGTATATTTTTAAAGGTTCGCTAATTTCATAAAGATGTGTAGATAAAATGCATAGAGATTGTTTCAATGCTTGTAATCCTTCTATCACTTTTGTACTACATTTCATAGCATCAATGATATTCGTTCCTTTGAACATTTCATCTATTAGGATTAAGTATTTTTTACCATCCATTACCTTGGTGAGGGTATGTTTGATTCTTTGCACTTCATTGAAAAAATAACTTTCCCCTTTTAAGATGTTATCGGAAGTAGTTAGATTGCTAATAAGCCCATCAAGTATAGTTAACTTGCATTTTTTTGCAGGCACGCCCATTCCGATATGTGCCAGGTAGGCAAGTATACCAACAGTTTTGATGAAAGTACTTTTGCCGGCCATATTGGCACCGGTTAAAAATAAGAAACGCTTCGACTCAGTCAAACTAAGCTTACTGCCAACGGCATTGGGTACAAGTGGATGTACTGCTTCTTCAAATTCAATCATTGGACTATCTTGCTCTACCCATGTTGGGAAGCTGAATTCAAAATGATGCATGGCGGAAGCCATGCTATACAAAGCATCTAATACATAAAATTGCTTTTGAAGTATTTTGATCTCAGTTTTATATTGGTGGCTAAAAAAATAACCCAGTGCTAAAATTGTCTGAGGATTATTTTTAATTTTTTTGATATCCATTTGAATACAATCCAATCCTTCAAAATGTTTTTTGATTGGCTCAATGATGCTATTCAAGACAGTAGTATGCTGATCTGCATTCAGTTGCTCTACAAATTGATGAAGTGATTGCAAAAAAGAAACTAGATGTTCAACAGAATAGGAAATGAGTGCATAGTCAGTTTTATTCCAAAATTGATACCAGTAAGCGCCTGTAATGCTTATATGTTTTGGAATAGGTTTAAATGCAGTTCCATAAAATTGATCAATTACTAAACATGTCCCATTGGATATTTTCATTTGATCTAAGAAATCCTTGTGCTTGAGCAAGATTTGAATTCCTTCTTGTCTTGCTTCAATAGATGCTAAAGTTTCTAATGGATTGGTTAAATAATGAATCCATTGAATTCTTCCGCCATTTGTTTTACAAAAATCTAGATGACTAGATAAGCCTTTAGATTCTTGGTTGTCTAATAATCCAATATCCTGTATAGTGACTTTGTCTACTTGCATTTAACTTCTTGTAAACTGCATTCTGCTTCCTTTTTGTGCTTCATTAAACTGACCTTGATGGTACACTAAGTGCCCATTGACAAAAGTAGATTGAATACTGTAAGGGAATTGGATACCTTCTAAAGGACTCCACCCGCATTTGTATAAAATATTATCCTTTGTAATAGTATAGGGTACTTCTTTTACTAAAACTAGATCGGCAAAATAACCTTCTCTAATAAAACCTCTTTCTTTAATTTGAAAACAAGTGGCAACTGCATGGCTCATTTTTTCTACCATTTTCTCCATGCTTAATTTTCCTTCCTGAACGTATTTTAACATTAACATCATGCTATGTTGCACCAATGGCAATCCAGCATGTGCGTGACTATAAGCTTCTTGTTTTTCTTCCCAGGTATGAGGGGCATGGTCGGTTGCAATAATATCTAATTGGTCATTTAATAATCCTTCCCATAGTGCGGCTCTGTTTTCTGAAGCCTTTATTGCCGGGTTGCATTTTATTAAATTGCCCTTTGCTGCATAATCGTCGGCAGTAAAATGTAAGTGGTGCACACAGACTTCCGCTGTGATACGTTTTTCTGCTAAAGGTTTTAGATTAGAGAATAATTGTAATTCCTTTGCTGTACTAATATGTAAAATATGCAATCTGGTATCAAATTTTTTTGCCAACTGAATTGCTTTGAAAGAAGATTCAAAACAAGCATCCACATCTCTTATGATGGGGTGGTCGCTAATTTCAAAATTTGATTTGGTTAAAGATAATTTTTCAATATTTTTTTTAATTACTGCTTCTTCTTCACAATGTGTTGCAATTAATAATTCTGATCCTTCAAATACGCGTTCTAAAACAATAGGGTTGTCAACTAGTAAATTTCCTGTAGACGAGCCCATAAATATTTTAACACCACATACTTCGTTTTTCTTGGCATTGGTTTTCAATATTTCTTCCACATTGTCCTGGGAAGTGCCCATAAAAAAAGAGTAGTTTGCCAAAGAGTTTGATGCCGCTATTTGATATTTATCTTCTAATAATTCCTGCGTGAATGCTGGAGGATTTGTATTGGGCATCTCCATGAAACTTGTTACACCTCCTGCTACTGCAGCTTTCGCTTCTGTATAAATATTCGCTTTATGTGTCAAACCGGGTTCTCTAAAATGCACCTGATCGTCTATTGCGCCAGGCAATAAAAATTGACCAGTAGCATCTATTTCTTGAACTGCATTTTTCGTTTCAATGTTAGGGGCGATTTTTTCAATTTTTCCGTCTTTTATCAATAGATCGGATACAAACCGATGTCCTTCATTTACAATAGTCGCATTTTTGATTAAAAAGTTTGACATAAAAAAATAGTTTTAGTTTTCTATATGAATTGTGAAGTAGACAAAGTTGGATGTGACCTTATCTAAGTTGTTCATTAAAGGATAGGTTGTGCTTAGTTTATGTAAATCTTTGAGCCCATAGCTGAATTTTACTTCAGGTGATATTGTCGCATACCTTAGGTAAAAACTAAGACCTAGGCCAATTTCAGCACCCATGTCCGTCCCTTTAATTACACTTGGGTAAGACCCGCTTACGACTGCTCCAGTAGGGGAGGAGATTTTTCCAGCTTTGCTGCTAGCTAAGTCAAAATCAAATTTTCCGCCCACCAATAAATAATGGCGCATTAAGTTTACATGTTTAAAGCCATTATACCTGTCGGATTGAAATTTAAACGCAAGGGGCAAATGAATAATACTAGAAGATACATTTAGTTTTTGACTTAGATCAGGTGTTTTCTTAACCTTGAAATCAATCACATTTTTTGTACCAACAATCAATAAAGTTGGGTTAGCTCTTAACAAAACATGCTTTGTTAATCTTAAAGTACCTACAAGGCCAAGATTGTAGTAAAGATTATGAATAGGGTTGATTTCAATAATACTATATGGGTCGGAGCTTCTTGTTGGCAAAAAGCGACTTGCTCTATCAAAGGCCAAAAAATTATTGCTTAATCCAATACTCATTCCAAAATAATATGGAAGTTCATCATGGTTTGGCTGAAATACCTCATCGCTCTGCGCATATACTGCACTTGAGAAACATAATCCTACAATAAGTGCGCCTATTTTATTCCGCAATAAATACTGCATATGCCTAATGTTAATTTTTTTTGAAAAACTTGTTTGAATCCAACTTGTTCAAATACTTTTAAGAATGCATCGCCTTCGGGGAAAGCGATAACACTATCGTTTAAATATTGGTATGCCGCCCTGTTTCCAGAAAATATTTTACCGATAGTAGGTGTAACCCAATTCATATAAAACTGATAGATTGGTTTAAACCAAAAACTACTAGGTTGTGAAAATTCAAGGATCACCAATTTACTTCCTGGTTCTAAGACTCTATAAATTTCACTCAATCCTTTTTCGAGATTTGCAAAATTACGAACACCAAATGCCACCATGGCTGCATCAAAATTTGCATCTTCAAATGGAATGGCAGTGCTATCGCCAGTGATCAATTGTATACGATCGTTTAATCCTTTGTCTGCAATTTTAATTCTGCCATATTGCATCATGCCTTCAGAAATATCAATTCCTGTAATTTTTTCGGGTGCAATTTTTTTATGGGCCATTAATGCCATATCTGCAGTTCCGGTAGCAATGTCTAATAAGTGTTTTATTTTCTGTGTCCCGAAATTTGCAATCGCTTTTTTACGCCAGCCCTGGTCTATCCCTAAGCTAAGGAATCGATTTAGGAAATCGTATCTTTTAGCAATATGATCAAACATGGTCGCAACCTGTTCTTTTTTACCTTCATTACTGTCAGCGAAGGGTACAATTTTATCGTGTTCATATTGACTCATATGGCAAAGATATTGATTTTGTGCTTGCATTGATTATCTTCGTTTTTCATGAAAGCAAGGATTTACAAATCAACTGGTAGCTGGTATAGCTTAAAGCTAGAAAATGGCGAATTTCATCAAGCCCGTATTAAGGGGGTGATCAAATTAGATGCTATTACCTCCACCAACCCTATTGCCGTTGGCGACTGGGTAGAATGTGAGATGGAATCCGATGCTGAACAGGCTGTAATGATTCATAATATCATTGAAAGAGACAATTATGTAGCTAGGCAATCTCCACATAATAAAAGACAGCAACATATTATTGCTTCTAATATGGATCAATCCATTTTATTGGCTACTTTAAAATCACCTAAAACATCACAGGGTTTTATAGATCGTTTTTTAGTTTCTTGTGAAGCTTTTCATATCCCGGCAATCATAATATTCAACAAAGCCGATTTATATGGCCCCGAAGAGTTAGAAAGGTATGCAGCTTTAGAGGAGATGTACCAGGCAGTTGGATATAAGGTATTGCTTATAAGTATTGAACATAAAATTGGATTAGAGCCTTTAAATGAATTGTTAAAAAACAAAACGACATTGGTGAGTGGGCATAGTGGTGTGGGCAAATCCTCATTAATCAATTATTTATTTCCAGACCTAGATTTAACAACTCAAGAAGTTAGTGAGTGGAGCGGGAAAGGGATGCATACAACCACTTTTGCACAAATGTATGATTACCCTGGAGGTGGCGCTGTTATTGATACACCGGGTATGCGTGAGTTGGGTTTAGTAAATTTATCTAAAGAAGAACTAGCACAATATTTTCCTGAGATGAGGGCTAAAATGCAAGACTGTCAATTCAACAATTGTCAGCATATTAATGAACCTGGTTGTGCCGTAAAAGCGGCTGTAGAAAAAGGGATCATTTCCGAAGCGCGCTTTTTTAGTTATGTCGATCTATGGCATGGAATAGAAGATAAAAAATACTAGGATTTTCAACTATTTTAATGTTCCTTATTTTTTCGGTGCATCATTATGATCACTGAACCAAGAAGCATATTTCACATAATTATTAGAGATACGATTGATCTCTCCATGGATTAATTCTTCGGATACCATCTTCACTTTTTTCGCTGGCACCCCTGCATAAATACTTCCAGCTTCTACGATCGTGCCTTCTAGTACAACCGCACCTGCGGCGATAATGGCATTGGAGTGCACTACGCATGCATCCATTACAATACTCCCCATGCCAATTAAAACATTGTCATGAATCGTGCAACCATGCACCATGGCATTATGGCCAATGGATACATTATTGCCAATAGTAGTTGGATGTTTTTGATAGGTACAATGGATGATGGCGCCATCCTGTACATTTACCTTGTCTCCCATTTTAATGAAATGGACATCTCCTCGAATCACAGCATTAAACCAAACGGAACAATCCGCTCCCATAAGCACTTCGCCAACAATGGTTGCGTTAGGGGCGATAAAACAATTTTCACCTATTTGAGGTTCTTTTCCGTTAACTGGTAGTATGGTTGCCATAAAAATGCGACTTTTGTACTGCAATTTATACCGAATGTCCAGATTAAACAATAGACAATATTTTTTACAGTATTTAGCACAGACTTCCCCTAAGCCGATTGGCTTAGAAGTAGAACGTGCAGAGGGAGTCTATATTCATGATACTTCAGGCAAATCTTATTTTGATTTAATTGCAGGCTTTAGTGTTTGTAATATTGGGCATAGCCACCCTAAAGTGATTGAGGCGATCGAAAAACAGATGAAGCAATACATGCACGTGATTGTGTATGGTGAATTTATCCAAGGGCCACAGGTGCAATATGCAAAAGCTTTATTGTCTTTGTTACCAGAAAATTTACAGTCCATTTATTTTACGAATAGTGGGGCAGAGGCGACAGAGGGTGCTATGAAATTAGCCAAGCGTGTTACTAAGCGTAGTAGAATTATCGCATTTGATGGCGCCTATCATGGCAGTACGCAGGGTGCGTTAAGTGTAATGGGAGATGAATATTTTAGAAATGCTTACCGTCCATTATTACCAGATGTTTTTCATTTACGCTATAACAATATGGAGGACATTGCCATGATCGACCACCATGTGGCATGTGTCATTGTAGAACCGGTACAAGCAGAAACTGGTGTAACACCTGCATCTATCAAATGGTTAAAAGCACTGAGGGCGAAATGTGATGAACTATGTGCTTTATTAATCTTTGACGAGATTCAATCAGGCTTTGGGAGGACAGGTACTTTATTTGCTTTTGAACAATATGGAGTCGTGCCAGATATTTTATTAACCGGAAAAGCATTGGGCGCTGGCTTACCACTTGGTGCATTCATAAGTTCACCAGCTATGATGGGCACTTTAACCTATGACCCTGTATTGGGCCATATCACTACATTTGGAGGTAATCCTGTGGCATGTGCTGCGGGCAAAGCCGGCTTAGAAGTATTGCTTGAATCGGGATGGATGGGGGAGGTAAAGTCGAAGGAAGCCTATTTAGTAGATGCATTCACGCATCCTGCTATTTTGAATAAACAATATAAGGGTCTTTGGATGTCCTTGCAATTTGAGACACCGGAATTAACTAAAAAAATTGCTGCGAATTGCGTGGCCAATGGCGTAATTACAGATTGGTTCTTATTTGCAGAAGATCGTATTCGCATTGCACCACCATTGAGTATTAGTATGGATGAATTAGCAAAGGCAGTTGAAATAATCAATCAAAGTATCAAAGAGGCAATTTAACAATCACCCGTTCTGCAAAAACGTCTGTATAGGTTTTCGTAGATTGGAATGATATGGTGGATATCAAATAATTTAGCTTGTTCTAATGCGTTATGTTTGAAAGTTTTCAACTTTGCATCGTCTGTCAATAATTCAATAGCGCGCGCACTCATTGTAGCAACATCTCCAACATTCGCAGTGTAACCTGTTTTGCCGTCGATATTTATTTCGCCTAATCCACCTGCATTTGAACTTATAACAGTCACACTAGAAGCCATCGCCTCTAGTGCTGCCAATCCAAAACTTTCATATTCAGAAGGCAATAAGAATAAGTCACTTACTGCTAGGATATCTTCCATTTGTTCTTGCTTTCCTAAAAAGCGTACGTCTGCCTCAATCCCGTATTTTCTAGCCAAATCCTCTGCTACAGGACGTTCTGGGCCATCTCCTACCATCAATAATTTAGAAGGAGTTGCTGCATGTATGTTTTTAAAAATTTCCATTACATCGTCAATCCTTTTTACTTTTCTGAAGTTAGATGCATGCACTACAATTTTTTCGTCGTGTGCAGAAATGACTTTCTTAAAAGCAGCTAATGGCTTTTTATTGAATCTTTTTAAGTCCACAAAATTATGAATCACTTCGATCTCTTTACGAATATCAAAATGTTTTAAAGTCTCTTGTTTTAAGTTTTCAGATACGGCAGTAATGGCATCACTTTCGTTAATAGAAAATGTAACAACGGGCTCGTATGTTTTATCACGTCCTACCAAAGTAATATCTGTTCCATGTAAAGTCGTAATAACAGGCACGGATCTTCCTATTTTTTGCTTCACAATTTGTTTAGCAGTATAAGCGGCAGAGGCATGTGGAATGGCATAATGAGCATGAATCAAATCAAGGTCATGGTTCAAGATCACATCTACCATCGAGCTAGCAAGTGCTAACTCATAGGGCGGGTAATCAAATAAAGGGTAGGTAGGCACCCTAACCTCATGGTAAAATATATTTTCATGAAAACTATTTAAGCGAACCGGTTGTTGGTAAGTTATAAAATGTATTTCATGTCCTTTTTCTGCTAGGGCTTTTCCAAGTTCCGTGGCTAGCACGCCACTTCCACCAAATGTGGGATAACAAACGATTCCAATCTTCATTTTGCGCTATTATGTATACAAAGAACAACTAAATAATCGATAAAGTTTAGTTATATTTAATAAATTATTTGAATGTTTAAACAAGCAGACTATGCGTAAAATTTTCTTTTCCCTTTTTGCCCTTCCATTGATGGTTCAGGCGCAATCAAAAACAGACAGCACCACTATTAAAATGATGTCAGATGAAATCATGAAAAATGGTAAAGCTTATGACTTATTAAGAGAACTTACTAAGAATATTGGCGGCCGATTGGCTGGTTCTCCACAACAACAAAATGCAGCCATCTGGGGCAAACGACATTTGGAGTCTTTTAAACCAGATGCGGTTTTTATGCAGCCTTGTAAAACACCAAATTGGCAACGTGGCGGAAAAGACTTTAGTGCCATTGTGGGTGCAGATGGGAAAGCGCAAATTGATAAATTAGAAGTTTTGGCATTAGGAAATTCATTGTCTAGCAATGGTTTGATTGAAGCTGAATTATTGGCTGTTGCGAATTTTGATGAATTAGAGAAAAGAAAAGAAGAGGTAAAAGGAAAAATTGTTTATTTCCATAGTCAGTTTGATCCAACCACAATTCAAACCTTTAAAGCTTATGGCGAGTCTGGTGTATACAGAAGATCTGGTGCTAGTAGAGCGGCTAAATATGGAGCTGTAGGGGTGATGATTCATTCACTAAGCACTGCACCGGATAATGCACCACATACTGGAACGATGGTGTATGACGAAGCTTATGCGAAAATCCCAGCAGTTGCAGTTGGTCCTAATGATGCAAAGAAATTATGGAATCAGTCTAGAAACAAACAACTCCGTGTGCAAATGCAGACCTATGGTTTTTTCTTGCCAGATGCGGATGAAAATAATGTAGTGGCAGAAATGAAGGGATCAGAATTTCCAAATGAAATTATCACGATTGGGGGACACTTGGATAGTTGGGATGTAAACGAAGGCGCACATGATGATGGTGCAGGCATTGTACAAACTATGGAAATTTTACGTACGATGAAAGCGTTGAACTACAAACCAAAAAGAACCATCCGTTTTGTTTTATTTGCAAACGAAGAAAATGGCATGCGTGGTGGAAATAAATATGCCGAATTAGCAAAGCTAAACAAGGAGCAACATGTATTTGCTTTAGAGAGTGATGCAGGTGGCTTTACACCAAGAGCGATTGGCATAAGTGCAACAAGTGCAGAACAATTTAAGAAGTTTCAAGAATGGGCTAGTTTATTAAAACCATACGGAACGGAAATCACAGCTGGTGGTGGCGGGGCAGATATTGGTCCTTTAAAGAATGTGAACCCATCGATTGTGTTAGCAGGTTTGGTTCCAGATAGCCAACGTTATTTTGATTTACACCATGCTAAAACAGATGTATTCGAAAATGTAAATAAGCGTGAATTATTATTGGGTGCAGTCAATATGGCTGCGATCGTTTATTTAATGGATCAGTACGGAACGAAATAAATTTCTGTTTGATTATAAATAATAAGTGCAATTAATAAATATGATAGAAAAAATACCTAACCATCGTCTCTCAGCTCCCAAGCTCGAATGTTCGTCAATAGTTAGTATTATTTTCTATCAATCCTTTTTCTTTTAAAGACAAGAAATAAAAAAGCCCTTAAATTTTATTAAGGGCTTTTTTGTGTATTAGATCAATCCAGTTTATCTAGATAAATTCATTGAACGCTCTTTGTACAAGGTTCTGAAATAAGGATCACGTAAGTCTTTGATAAAGCGGATGGCTTCTCCCGTGCTCTTCATCTCTGGGCCCAATTCTTTGTTTACACCTGGGAATTTATCAAAACTAAATACAGGCTCTTTAATTGCGTAGCCGTCTAATTTTTTCTCCATGGTGAAGTCGGTTAATTTAGCCGCACCTAACATCACTTTGGTCGCAATATTTAAATAAGGTATTTGGTATGCTTTCGCAATAAATGGTGTTGTTCTTGATGCTCTTGGATTCGCTTCAATCACAAATACTTTACCATCTTTAATGGCAAACTGAATATTGATCAAGCCTCTAATGTTCAAGGCCCTCGCAATCTTCTCGCTATAGAATTCCATGGTCTCTACAATCAATGGCGTTAGGTTGAATGCAGGTAATACCGCATTGCTATCTCCACTATGGATACCTGCTGGTTCAATATGTTCCATCACACCCATGATATGGAAAGTCTCTCCGTCAAAAATGGCATCCACTTCTGCTTCTTGACAACGATCTAAGAAATGGTCGATCAAAATTTTATTATCAGGGATATGTTTTAGGATACTTACTACAGAGCTTTCTACTTCTGCGTCGTTGATTACAATACGCATTCTTTGTCCCCCAATTACATAACTTGGTCTTACTAAAACTGGGTAACCAACTTGGTTAGCAACTTCAATTGCTTCGTCAGCAGTGTAAGCAGTTCCATATTGAGGGTAAGGGATATTTAAATCTTTCAATAAGTCACTAAAGCGACCTCTATCTTCTGCGATATCTAAACTATCAAATGAAGTTCCAATGATTTTGATGCCTCGCTCTGTTAAACGCTTTGCTAATTTTAATGCAGTCTGTCCACCTAATTGTACAATCACCCCTTCTGGTTGCTCTAGTTCAATGATCTCCCAAATATGTTCCCAGTAAACAGGTTCAAAATATAATTTGTCTGCCATGTCAAAATCGGTAGACACTGTCTCTGGATTACAGTTGACCATGATGGCCTCGTAACCCGCTTCTTTTACAGCTAATAATCCGTGTACACAACAATAATCAAATTCAATACCTTGTCCGATACGATTTGGACCACTCCCTAAAACAATAATTTTCTTCTTTTTTGATTGGATGGATTCGTTAGAATGCAGGGTATTGCTCATAATTGTGAAATTGGGCAAAAATAAGGCAGGCTGCTCATTTTACCAAGCATAGTTCTTCCCATCTTGTGGTAAAGCGTTTACTTCTTTTCTCACTCCGCATTTTCCAGTTTTTTTGCGTGCCACTGGTGCCAAATTTGAGTACATCGTTGCGGTAAGCGGCATTCATATTATCAATAACATGCATTAGCTTTTTCTTTTTGGTGTCAATCGGTGCCACGAACAGATTGGTTTGCAAGGCACTATCGGGTACGAAGCCGCTGAGAATGACCCCCGCTTTTTTATAGACCTCGTCTTTTTCGTAAATGGATTTTCCAAGGGCAATCACAGCCTTGATCAGGTCGGGGGTGCTCTGAGTAGGATTATCCAATTGTGTATAACCACTAACCTGACGGCCTCGATTATAGTAACTAGCATCCAATTGAATAGGGGCTTTTTTAAGTAAGAATATGGCGATGCCCGTGGCGGCACTATGCTGCCTTCTTAATTTTTCTGCGGCCCTGGTGGTGTAAGTGGCAAGGGCTTCTTCTATTTCCTGCCAGTCAGTAACATTGCGTCCAAACATTCTTGTAGTTGCAATCATTTTCTTTTCTGTTCTTGGCGCTTGCATGGCATGACTCTTAAACCCTTTTAGTTCGCGTATCAAACGCATGCCTACTACACCCCCTAAAAAACGTTTGCCCCAACTTAGGTCTTTGATGCTTAAACTATAGGCCGTATTGATGCCGTACACTTTTAGTTTTTCACTATAACTAAATCCTACGCCCCAAATATCTTCTACAGGTGTTTGTTGTAATGCGGCTTGAATTTTTTTAGTCGTGTCTAACACCACTACGCAATTCGTTTTGAGTTTATTTTTTTTCGCCAATCGGTTCGCTACTTTACTCAATACTTTATTAGGTGCGGCACCAATGGAAACCGAAATGCCTGTCCATTTTTCAATTTTATTTTTAAGTTCTAAACAGAAAGCGTGGATGTTTTCGGTAGGTAGATGAGTCAGGTCTATAAAAGCTTCATCTACCGAATACACTTCTACATGACCCGGTGGTAGCAACTGTCTCATGGTTTCCATCACGCGCCAACTGAGGTCACCGTATAAATGATAATTTGATGAAAAAGTAGTCACGCCATTTTTTTCAATCAAGTCCTTTGCCTGAAAATAGGGGACAGCCATCGAGATGCCTAATTGTTTTGCTTCGTCTGTGCGTGATACTATACATCCATCATTGTTACTTAATACAATCACAGGACGGTGTTGTAGCTGCGGCTGAAAAAGTCTTTCGCAGGAGCAGTAAAAACTATTACAGTCCACAATGGCTTGCATCTTTTAAGATTTAAGAATAAGTATAAATAATTTGAGCGTAGCAATTATTACAATGCGTGAATCACAAAAGTCACGACGCCCCAAGTGCTATAGTCAGCTAATTGTGCTACTTGTATGCTACCGTATTTTTTATTTTCTGGCAATAAACTAATACTGTGTTCTTGTACTTGTAAGCGGCGCACTAAAAATTCGCCATTCAATACAGCGACCACCACATTGCCCGATCTTGCTTGTATGCTTCTGTCCACAATCAAAGTGTCGCCTATGTGAATGCCGGCGCCGAGCATAGCATCGCTGTTGACCCTAAAGAAAAATGTAGCGGGCTTGTTGCGCACGAGTTGCTCGTTTAGGTCGATTCCTCTTTCCATGAAATCGTCCGATGCGGCACCAAATCCAGTGGCATTGGCTTGTACAATCTGCTGCGACTGGTAGTTTTTAGCCCCCGTATAACCTGTTTTTTGTTCGTATGTTTCCTCTTGAAATTCCATTTGGCTAAATTTATTAGCAATATTAACTAAATAATTTAGCATTTTGTCAGGGTGAACAAAGAATTTATCCTCATTTTTAATTTAGGTTGTCATTGCTAGGGTACTGCTTCATTACCAATCCATTATACTGCTTGATTTTGTATCTTAGGGGGCATGTAAACGAACGCATTATGTCTAAATTCTTCATTGATCCCAATATAGCAAGGGCTAAAACCATCGATACCAGCTTCTATCTAGACCCCGCTTGTTTGGAAAAAGCCAAGGAGCAAATTTTTGCACCTAGCTGGCAATATATTGGACATACAGGCATGGTGTCGAAAGCAGGGGATGCGCATCCATTTAGATTATTGGAAAATTATATCGACGAGCCCTTGGTGATTACGAAGGACGCAGAAGGTGGCGTGCATTGTTTATCGAATGTATGTACGCATCGGGGCAACTTAATGGTGTATGAACCTTGCACGGGCTTAAAACATTTGCGTTGTAAATACCATGGCAGGGCTTTTCATTTAGATGGAAAATTTATTTCGATGCCGGAGTTCAAAGAAGTAGAAAATTTTATTCCTGAGAATAACCATTTAACGGATTTGCCTTTATACCAATGGGGTCCATTGTTGTTTACGCAAATTAAAAAAGGACTAGGCCCTGAATTGTTTTTTAAAGAGATGGAAGAACGCATTGGATTTTTACCCATTGACAAATTAGTGCATGATCCAAGTAGAACGAGTGATTATTATATTAAGGCAAACTGGGCTTTGTATTGTGAAAATTATTTAGAGGGATTTCATATTCCATTTGTGCACCCAGGACTGAATGCGTTTTTAGATTTCAAAGATTATACGACGGATATTTTCAAGTATTCTAATTTACAAATTGGTGCTTCTAAATCTTCGGAGCATTGTTTTGAATTACCAACAGGACATGTGGATGCAGGAAAAAATATTGCAGCGTATTATTTTTGGGTCTTCCCGAACATGATGTTTAATTTTTATCCATGGGGTTTGTCTTTGAATATTGTTACGCCAATTGACGCAGGCAATACCAAAGTGACTTTCCTAAGTTTTGTATACGATGCAAGTAAACTAGATACGGGCGCAGGTTCTGGCTTAGAGAGTGTAGAGCAGGAAGACGAAGAAGTGGTGCAATATGTACAACAAGGGATACGCTCTCGTTTTTACCATTACGGAAGGTATGCGACCCACCGTGAACAAGGTACGCACCATTTTCACAGCTTGCTAGCGGAGTTTATGAATCAGTCATAATCAACTATCATCAGTTTAAATAATCTCCCCAATTAACTTCCACATTCCAATCTGGGCCAGAAGCAATATGGTATTTGTCAGCCATGCTGCCTTGATTCAAAGCAAAAGACAATTGCATTAAACTATTTAAGTAGGCAAGTGGTTGTCCTACTGCTACGCCACCAAAAGTATTTTCAAAAGGCATCGCTCCTTGGTATACTAATTTTTGTTGGTGAAATATTTTTACGACGATTACATTTTTAGTATGTGGTATTGCCACAAATGTTTTCCAAAGATTCTGTCCAATATTGGTCCAGATATTACCGTATTGAATATCTAGGATATCGATATTGCCTTTTAATGTGTTTTTGCTAAGGCTTGCTTGTTGGTAAGGAAGTACAACTGGTTTTGGTGCTAATAATTGACCAACCGCTTCAAAAGTAATTGTTTTAGAAGCGAGTCTTGCTGCCGTGTACGCATACACATCTCTACCATGAAAAGTATAAGAAGCGCCTGAGTTTTTTCTTCTATTCACTGCTTCATCAATTTCACGCATCGATTCTATCCCAATGCTTGCTGCAAGTAAAGTGAGTGTGCCATTGTCTGGTGTGACAATGTAGTGTCCAGTTTTAGTTTTTGCTACAACTGATTTTCTTTCTGTCCCCACACCAGGATCTACTACAGAAACAAAGACAGTGCCGGCAGGCCAATAAGGCACAGTTTGATCTAATCGGTAGGCAGCTTCCCAAATATTGTAGGCAGGGATCTCCTGTGTTAAATCATATAATTTCAAACTAGGATCCACCGTACTTGCTACACCCTTCATCGCTGATACAGCACCATCCTTTGTGCCAAAGTCCGTTTGGAAAACAACGATGCCATTTTGCGCCGAAGCGTTTATAGATAGGAACACTAAGAGTGCTAAAACAGACCTTATTTTTTTCATAGAAATTATTTTACGTTTTTAAAATGCAATCCTCTTTTTAAAAAAATAGTTTAGGAGCTGCGACGTTTTTAGGAGACGCGAATAAAGCTATTTATTTACGAATAATAAACAGTAGCAACGAACAAAGCTATTTATTTCCGAATCATTCGTGGTATAAAAAAGCCTCCCTAAATGAATAGAGAGGCTTAAAGTTATTACAATTAAACGATACGATTTAGAATCGGAAAGCTAGTTTGGTAAATAATCTTAAACCATTGTAGCCCATTTGAACGCCATCCCATGGTCCACCTGTTTCGTTGTCACCTGCCCACCATTTAGCTTGAGGGTTTACAGCGAAGTCTGGGTGTACATTAAAGATATTGTCTGCTCCAAAGATGAAGTTTACTTTTTTACTTAACTGAATATTACTGTAAATATCTGTCGTGAATTTGCCACTGTAGTTAAAGTGTTCTGGAACAAAACCACTTGTTGGGTAGTCTTCTATATCATCTTCTCTATCAGTAGGCACCAAAGGATTAATTCCATCTCCATTATATCCAAATCCAGTCAATGTTAACTTTCCAAAATAAGTCACTCTAGCGCCGAAGCTTACTTTCTTTTTTGTGTAATCTGCAGTGAAAGATAATTTAGAAGCTGGCGCAGAAGCTTTTAAGAAAAACTTCTCTCTATCATTAAAGAAAGTATTTGCTTTATATTCTTTTTCTTCAGCAGTGCCGTTTGCTACAATAGCAGCTGGTACATTGATGGCATCAATTTGAATATTTTGGAAATTACCTACTAATAAGAATTTCATTTTCTCTGTAGCAGATAATTTCTTTTGATATTCTACTACTACATCCACACCTGTATTGGTTGTATTCACGGCATTTGCAAAGAATTGAGCTGTTGCTACACCTAATGAATTTAATTTATCAGTTAAAGCTGTTGGCAAAGTTTCATCTTCTGCGCTAAATAAACCAGACAATACCACACGGTCTTTCATTTTGATTTGGTAACCATCTACCGTAACGGATAAACCTTGTATTGGCTTCCAAGAAAAACCTAAGCTCATGTTGTTAGAAGTCTCTTGTTTTAAAGCAGGGATGCCCGCTAATTTAGTTACAGGATCGTTGTTATTGGCAACTCTAGACTGTACTAAATTTCCTTGAGAGAACGAAGTCAATGTATTGCTGAAATACTTTTGTTGTAAAGATGGAGCACGGTAACCAGTACTGAATGATCCTCTGAAATTAAAGTTGTTTGTAACTTTATAACGGAAAGAGGTTTTAAAAGTACTTACTGCACCAAAATCAGAATAGTTTTCAAAACGAATTGCGCCAGTTAACAAGAAAGCGTCAGAAGGAGTATACTCCAAGTCGCCATACATACCTGTCACCATTCTGTTTGCATCTACTTCATCTTCTGGGCTAAATCCAGGGAAGCCTTGCGCACCTGGTGCTTGCTGTAAACCAAAATTATTTGGATACGCTTTATAAGAAGCAACTTCTCCTCTGTTAATACGGTAAGCTTCATATCTTAACTCCGCACCATATGCCACTTTAAGACCACCATTATTTACAGTACCATATTGCTTTGATAAATCGAAGTTGGTGGTGTTTTGTAAGAAGTTAAATCCACCATCGTCAAAACTAGTTTTAGTGACATTGCCAATATCAGAAGCATTGAATGTACCTGCTCCAAAATAATGGAAATCATTGTATCCAAATGCGTTACTGAAATCCCAGTTCCATCCATTTTTATTTTCTTTAGAAAATCCAGTTACCATCGAGATGTCTTTAATCTTAGCTTGTATGCGTGGGTTATAACTTGTGTCGCCAGATCCTGATTGGAACATGATCTCTGGAACAAATTTCAAACTACCATCGTTGTTTACTGGGAAACGAGTTGGTCTTGCAGACCAGTTTCTTGTGTAGGCGTATGCATCAGATTTTTTATTGTTAAAACCTCCGAATGCGTAGAACTTAATATTATCACCTAATGGCAATTCTAAGTTCATCATTGTTCCATAAGAAGTTAAAGAGCCATCACCAAATCCTTGTCTCCAAGTATTTGTAGGTAAGCCATATTTATCATTAATATCAGAACTAGCTGCTTGACGGAATGTTTTACCTTGATCTAAAACATCAAATGATAAATTGATAAATCCGCCTTTCTTGCCTAAGTCAAATCCGCGATTTGCTTGTATAGCACTTGTAACCCCATCAATTGGGTTGCTATATAAATAATCTTTCTTGTCTTTATGTTGGTAGGTGTTGAACTTCTTATCATAGTATCCAGCTAAGCCAGTGGTGATGTTCCATTCGTTGGTGTTTTTTCTTAAAACCACGTTCATTACACCCGCGATCGCATCAGAACCATATTGTGCAGAAGCACCATCTCTTAAGATTTCAATTCTATCTACAGATGCTTGAGAAAAACCATTCAAGTCTACACCAGAATTTCCACGACCTCTAGTTCCAAATAAGCCTACTAGAGCTGTGCTATGTCTACGTTTACCATTGATCAATACCAAAGTTTGATCTGGGCCTAAACCTCTTAAAGTACCAATATCCACGTGGTCGGCACCATCTGCACCAGACTGTTTGTTATAGTTAAAGGAAGGAGCCGCATAGTTTAATGAAGAGGTTAAATCCATTCTTGCTGTGTTCACTGCTACTTCTGAGATTTTAATAACGTCAACAGGTACAGGTGATTCTAATTTAGCACGTCCTGTACCACGACTACCTACCAAGATTACATCTTGAAGATCGGCAGTGGTTGAAGTCAATACCACATTTAATGTATTGCTTGTTGCTTTTACTTTTTTTGTTTCAAAACCTACAATGCTAAATTCAATGAGGTCGTTTACTTTCGCATTGATACTGAAAGCGCCAGACTTGTCAGAAGTCGTTGCCGCATTACTGGCTTGAACTTTAACAGTAACCCCATCTAAAGGGTTGCCTTTGCTGTCTACTACGGTTCCATTGATTTTTGAATTTTGTGCCATTGCATTCAATGAACAAATTGTGACAAGCAAGAGCATCGATACTTGCTTTAGTAACTTGAATTTCAATTTCATGAGGGTTAATTTGAATCAATTTAACACTTTTTTGACTTTTTGTGGAGGGTAGGATATAATTAATTACTTTTAGAGCTAAATAACCCCCCTTTTTAGCGCAAATGGAAGCAATGCAGGAATCAATAAAACAACTTTTTTTATCCCTAACAGGAAATACTTGGGATGCAATCGAAAAAATTCCACAAAGTGGTGGGGATCGAATTTATTTTAGAATCAAACAAGGAGGTGACTCTTATATAGCCACTTTTAACTACAACATTAAGGAGAACGAAACTTTTATTTATTTCGCGCAGCATTTTCATTCAAAAGGGTTGCCTGTTCCAAAAGTATTAGTGGTTAGCGAAGATCAGAAAATATATATCCAAGAAGATGTGGGCTCAACCTCTTTATTAGAAGTGTTGGAGAAAGAAGGAAAGACAGAAAGGGTATACCAGTTATTCCAAAAAAGTTTAAAGGCGCTGGTTCAATTACAAGTGAAAGGAGATGAAGGGCTAGATTATTCAAAATGCCTTACTTCAAAAACATTTGGAAAGCATGCGGTGTTAACGGATTTGTTATACTACAAATATTATTTCTTAGATACGCTACAATACCCATACGATAAGCAAGCTTTGATAGACGAGTTTGAATTATTAAGTGATCAATTATCGGAAAGTCATTTTAATTTTTTCATGTTCCGAGATTTTCAGAGCAGAAATATTATGGTGAAAGGCGATGAGGTGTTCTTTATAGACTTTCAAGGCGGTATGAAGGGCGGTATGCCTTATGATGTGGCTTCTTTATTATGGCAGGCAAAAGCAGAATTGTCCAATGAATGGAAAGATCGTTTGTTAAACGATTATATCGAAGAAGCAGGAAAAGTTTTGGGTAAAACAATAGAAGCCGACTTGTTTAAAAAACAATATTTTGGATTTGTTTTACTTAGATTATTACAGGTTTTAGGTGCTTACGGATTTAGAGGTTTGTTTGAGCGCAAGGCGCACTTCTTAACTAGTATCCCATTGGGTTTGAGAAATTTAAGAAGCTTTTTAGAAGTATATACTTTAGATCATGATACCCCGGTATTTGCAAGTATTTTGAATTGGATGGTGGGTGAAGAAGTATTGAATAGGTTCACGCCATTGCAAGCAACAGAAAAAACACCATTGGTGATCACGATTAATAGCTTCAGTTATAAAAAAGGCTTGCCTACGGACGCTTCTGACAATGGAGGTGGATTTATTTTTGACATGCGTGGCATTTTAAATCCAGGACGATTTGAGGAATATAAAAAGTTGTCTGGCTTAGACAAGCCTGTGCAAGATTTCTTAGAGCAAAAAACAAAAATGAACACTTTCTTAAATAGTGTTTGGGATTTAATTGATATCACAGTTGATAATTATTTATCTAGAGATTTTGAATCCTTGCAAATTAATTTTGGTTGTACTGGTGGGCAGCATCGAAGTGTGTTTGCTGCAGAACAAACGGCAAGACATTTAAAGAATAAGTATAAAGTAAAAGTAGTTTTAGCGCATACCAATCAAACCAACTGGGTAAAATAATTTTTATGAAGGCAATGATTTTAGCTGCAGGATTGGGGACAAGGTTGAAACCCTTTACGGATCATCATCCTAAGGCTTTGGCAATCGTCAATGAAAAGTCTTTATTACAACGTAATATTGAGTACTTACAAGGTTATGGAATTGATGAAGTGGTAGTGAATGTGCACCATTTTGCAGATCAAATTATTGACACAATCAAACAAAATAAAGGCTGGGGTTCGAATGTGACAATTTCTGATGAGTCGGATGAAGTGCTTGAAACCGGTGGAGGATTATTAAGAGCGAAGCATTATTTTGAAAAGGAAGCAAAGTGGTTGGTCATGAATGCAGATATTTTAACAGACCTAGATTTAGGGTTGATGATAGAAGCGGATAAGGCATATGATGCAAAGTCTGAAGGAGAAATGGTGGCAACTTTAGCGGTGACCAATCGTGCAACAAGTAGAAATTTAATTTTTAATACAGCCGGAACTTTATGCGGTTGGAAAAATAATACCACATTAGAAGAAAAATGGGCTAATCCTTTGAAAGACCCTGCTATGGCTGTTCCAAAAGCTTTTAGCGGCATTCAAATTGTACACGCTAATTTCTTTGAAGCCTTGAATATGCAAGGAAAATTCTCCTTGATAGATGCATATTTGCAAATTGCACAACATTATGCGATCCATTTTTATGACCACAGTGATGGTATCTTACTAGATGTTGGTAAGCCAGAGAGTCTAGAAAAAGCAGCAGGTATTTTTAAGTAAAAGTTGCTTTTTTATCTAAGTGTCGGCTTACATCATTCACAATAATTTGAGTTGCAACTTATACTTTAATGTATATTTTTTTCTTGTCTAATAGATGCGCAAGTACTGCAAAAAATGCAATAAAGCAGATGGCATAAACAAAAGAGCCAATCCTTAAATCACTAGATATATTTTTGCAAACATGTTGGTAAAACCAAGGCAGGGCAGAAGTATACACGGGTTCTCCTTTTTCATCTGTATGATCTACCCATCTTAATAAAGCTAGTACTCTAGGCAGGAATCCACTCAATACAAAAATGAACAAAGGGTTCTTACCAAATACGTCAAAAAAATGACTCCATCTACCTTTGCTATTTTTAAATTCCAATAAATAAATCAACACACTTAGAGTGATAATCGCTAGGCCTGATGTATACAAGACATAACTACTTGTCCATATTTTTTTGTTGATAGGGAAACTAAAGTCCCAGATATATCCAGCTAAAATCAATACCACGCCTGCTAATAGCAATTGAGCCAACATTTCAAAACTCTTACCTTTTGCTTGAATATATTCACCCACTAAAAATCCAAATATTACCTGAACGATTGCTGGAATTGTACTGATTAATCCTTCTGGATCAAATGGAACACCTTCGCCTTTATAAATATGGTTCGTGCCTAAAATAGAAATGTCAATGCTGTTGCCAAAAAATCCAGAAAGACTATAGGGATGACCTTGGCTGCCTAATAAAAAGGCCATCATCCAATAGGCAATTAAAATAACGCCACCGATATAAAAAGCCATTTTCGATTTGCCGTAATAAACGATGATTGAAGCAAAGAAATAACACAAAGCAATTCTTTGCAATACGCCTAGTATGCGAATGTTCTCCCATGTTTTTGCAACTAAATGTCCATCAGCCCATTTTACAAATGGGCTCCAGTTTAAAAAGAGTCCGATTAAGAAAATTAACACCGTTCGTTTAACCACTTTCTTCCAGAAATTCGCAGCCGAACCTTGTTCAAATTTTGGCATCACAAAAGCCATTGCATTACCCACAGCAAATAAAAAGAAGGGGAATACCAAATCGGTTGGGGTGCAACCATGCCAGCTTGCATGTGCTAATGGACTAAAAATATGCCCCCATGAACCCGGATTATTCACTAGAATCATTAAGGCTACTGTGGCGCCTCTGAAAACATCTAATGCGTAGTATCTTTCTTTTTGTAACATTTTTGGCTCTTTAGGTTTTAAATGTAGCAAGAATCTTGCTTTTAACACCCATATTTGGTCAAATTACTTTCTTATATATATGACCTTATTAATATCTTTGCCCCTCATAAAAGACTATGAAAAAGAACATATTAATTACAGGAGGGGCAGGCTTTATTGGATCGCATGTAGTGCGTTTATTTGTCAATAAATATCCTGATTATCAGATCTTTAATTTAGACGCATTAACTTATGCGGGTAATTTAGAGAACTTGAAGGATATTGAAAAAGCGCCGAACTACCATTTTGTGAAAGCGGATATTTTAGATGCAGCAGTATTGAAAGATATTTTCACAAAGCATGCGATCACAGATGTGATTCATTTGGCTGCAGAATCTCATGTAGATCGTTCGATTGTTTCTCCATTGGATTTTGTGTATACGAATGTGATTGGCACAGTGAACTTATTAAATACAGCGAAGGAATATTGGAAGGATGATTTAAGCTATGAAAAAGCGCATGATGGATCTTGGGATAATAAGCGCGATCATTTGTTTTACCATGTTTCAACAGACGAGGTTTATGGAAGCTTAGGAAAAGAAGGTTTGTTTACCGAAACAACACCTTACGATCCTAACTCACCTTATTCTGCAAGTAAAGCAGCGAGCGATCATTTTGTTCGTGCTTATGGCGAGACTTATCATTTACCAATAGTTGTTTCTAATTGCTCTAATAACTATGGTCCTAATCATTTTCCGGAGAAATTGATTCCATTGTTTATTCATAATATTATTACTAAGAAGCCATTGCCAGTTTATGGAGATGGATTGTATACGCGTGATTGGTTATTTGTAAAAGACCATGCACGCGCGATTGATTTAGTATTTCATCAAGGTAAGCGCGCGGATACTTATAATATTGGTGGCTTTAATGAGTGGACCAATATTGATTTAGTAAAATTGCTTTGTGCTCAGATGGATGAAAAATTAGGAAGATCAAAAGGAGAGAGCGAAGGCTTGATTACTTATGTGAAAGATCGTCCAGGTCATGACAGACGTTATGCCATTGACGCAACTAAATTGAATAAAGAATTAGGATGGTCACCGTCTGTTACTTTTGAACAAGGATTAGCAGAAACCATTGATTGGTATTTGAGCAATGAAGATTGGTTGACCAATGTAACCAGTGGTGCATACCAACAATACTATAACGAAATGTATTCGAACAGATAATGAGAATAGAGCAAACCCCATTAAAAGATTGTTTCATTATACATGAAAAAGTGCACGGCGACGCGCGTGGCTATTTTATTGAAACGTATAATAGTAGAGACTTTAAAGCTGCAACAGGTTTGGATATTGAATTTGTGCAAGACAACCAATCAAGGTCCTCAAAAGGCGTCTTGAGGGGATTGCATATGCAAAGAGGTGCAGCCGCACAAGCAAAGTTGGTGAGAGTGTTAGAGGGAGCGGTATTAGATATTGCTGTGGATTTAAGAAAAGACTCTCCAAGCTTTGGACAGCATTTTGCGATTGAATTAACGGCCGATAATCGTAAGCAGTTTTTTGTACCAGCAGGATTTGCACATGGTTTTGTGGTGTTGAGCGAAACAGCTACTTTCTTTTATAAGGTAGATAAGTTTTACGAGCCAGGGAATGAAGTGGGTATCATGTACAATGACAAAGATTTAAATATCGATTGGAGAATGGCGGACAACGAATTGATCTTATCAGAAAAAGACAAAACATTAGGAACCTTCGCAGCATATGCAGCGAGTTTATAAATTGGTAACAACAATTAAATAAGATTTTATGAAGGGTATTATATTAGCAGGTGGATCAGGTACAAGATTGTATCCAATTACAAAAGGAATTAGTAAGCAATTGATGCCTATCTATGATAAACCAATGATTTATTATCCTTTGTCTGTCTTAATGTTAGCAGGAATAAAAGAAGTATTAATTATTACGACACCAGAAGACAATGATCAATTTAAAAGATTGTTGGGTGATGGTTCTGAAATTGGTTGCAAATTTAGTTTTGCAGTTCAAGCAGTGCCTAATGGACTCGCTCAGGCTTTTGTGATTGGCGCCGATTTTATTGGTAAGGATAAAGTGTCCTTAGTGTTGGGCGATAATATTTTTTATGGTGCTGGCTTTAGTAAGTTGGTACAATCATTCAATGATGTAGAAGGTGCTGCAGTATTTGCCTATGAAGTAAATGATCCAGAGCGTTATGGTGTGGTAGAGTTTGATGAAAATAACAATGCACTTTCATTAGAAGAAAAACCAGCTGCGCCAAAGTCAAATTATGCTGTGCCTGGTTTATATTTTTATGATAACGATGTGGTAGAAATCGCTAAAAATATCCCTGCCTCTCCAAGAGGTGAATATGAAATTACAGACGTTAATAAAGTATACCTAGAGCGCAAGAAACTACAAGTTGGTATCATGAATCGTGGTACTGCATGGTTAGATACAGGTACATTTGAATCTTTAGCTGATGCATGTGAGTTTGTGAGAGTAATTGAGAAGCGCCAAAGCCAAAAAATCGGATGTATCGAAGAAGTTGCCTACAGAATGGGCTTCATTGACAAAGCACAACTATTAGTTTTAGCCGATAAATACGCTAAAAGTGGGTATGGAGAGTACTTGCGTGGGTTAAAAAAGTAGTTCTGTTTATTTTTTAATAAATATTTCTTAATAAAATTAGACAGAACTAATATAAGTGCACTTATTTTTGGTCTAACTGAACTATTCTATCAAAATGTTGTTTTTGTAGTATGTCATCTTATACTATCAAGGATTTAGAGAAAATCTCAGGAATTAAAGCACACACCATTCGTATATGGGAGCAGCGCTATAACTTCCTGCAACCTCAAAGAACCGAAACCAATATTCGTTCTTATTCTGCAGAGGAGTTAAAAGTGATTTTAAACGTTTCATTACTGAATAAGTATGGGTTTAAGATCTCTCATATAGACAAGATGTCTTCCGAGCAGATGGAAGAAAAGATTATGGCTTTGACTCAACTAGATGCACAAAAAGAGCGTGTAGTGAATGCCTTAATTAAAGAGATGGTTGCTTTGAATATGGTTGCTTTTGAGCGACAATTAGATTTATATATTGGTCAAAAAGGCATCGAAAAAACTATTACAGAAATTATTTTCCCTTATTTAGAGCGTGTTGGTATTCTTTGGGTAACCAATCATATCAACCCTGCACAAGAGCATTTAGCGACTAATATTGTACGCCAAAAGATCATTTTGGGTATTGAGAAATTACCTCCTTTAGTGAACTATACAAAGCGAATTATATTGTTCATGCCTGAGGGTGAATACCATGAACTAGGTATTTTATATGTACACTTCTTATTAAAACAAAGAGGTGTATATGTAGATTACTTAGGAGCCAATGTACCAATGGTGGATTTAAAATATTTAACGGAGATGAGGAAGATTGATTATTTATATTGTCATATCACTTCTCCAGCTAAAAATTTCAAGTTGGATAAATTCTTCTCTAATTTGGCAACCATCAATCCTCAGACACCTATCATTTTGTCTGGTCAATTGATCCAAGAATATAAAGGCAAGATTGCAAGCAATATTCAATTGAAGCGTAGCTTGGCAGAAACCATTGCTTTTTTACAAGAAATTTAGACTTCCCCCCAACAGAGATTACCCCAAATTGGGCCACTTTATTTCAATGCTGACGCCACTAGTTTCCTAACTATCTGGTAGTCAGCATTGTAGCTTTTAGACTTTGAGCTATTATTTTGTTTAATTTATTTTTAAAAATATTAAACAAAAATTAGGTAGACTCAAACTAATATGTTTAACTTTACAATTCAAACGTTAAACAAAATTGTATGTCAAACGCAGAATTTAGTCTCCTATTAACCGAAAATGCTGAGTTTTTAAGACCATTCGCTATTAATCTAACAAAGGATCATGAGTCTGCAAAGGACTTATACCAGGATACTTTGTTTAGAGCCATCTCCAATAAAGACAAATACAATGTTGGTACCAATATTAAAGCATGGTTATATACCATCATGCGTAATATTTTTATCAATGATTACCGTCGTAGAGCTAAGCAGTCTACTGTGTTAGACAATAGCCCAAATGATTTTTTAATTGATCAAACTTTCAATAAGGTGGTGAATGATGGAATAACTAACCTAAATTTGAAGGAAGTAAATCAATTCATACACGATTTGCCAGAGTTGTTTAGAACGCCATTTAATTTGTATGTGGAAGGATATAAATACAATGAAATTGCGGAAGCTTTAAATGAACCTCTAGGTACAATCAAAAGTAGAATTCACTTTGCTAGAAAAATTTTAAAACAGAAGATTCAACGATATTAATTTCATGTCATTTCAACCAAAAAAAGTTATTGTAATAGGGGCTGGATTTGCAGGATTATCAACAGCAAGTTTTTTGGCACAAAAAGGTTGGAGTGTTACAGTGATTGAAAAGCATAATTTACCAGGAGGTAGAGCTAGAAAATTTAGTGCAGAGGGCTTTACATTTGATATGGGTCCGAGTTGGTATTGGATGCCAGATATTTTTGAAAGATATTTTAATGCATTTGGAAAGAATGTAAGTGATTACTATGCATTGAAAAGATTAGATCCTTCCTACAGGGTTTATTTTGAAAAAGAAGCTTGGGATATACCAGCTAATTATACTGAATTACAAAATTTATTAGAATCTGTTGAGCCAGGCGCTGCTAAGGCATTAGATGCATTTATGGCAGAAGCGAAGTTCAAATACGATGTTGGGGTAGGTAAGTTGGTTCATAATCCAGGTCTCTCTTTGACGGAATTTTTAGATATGGATTTGGTGAAGGGTGTATTTAAGTTAGATGTTTTTCAATCGATGAAAAAACACGTGGCTAAATTCTTCAAACATCCATCTATTCAGTCTTTAATGGAATTTCCAGTTTTGTTTTTAGGTGCATTGCCAGAAAAAACACCAGCATTATATAGTTTGATGAATTATGCGGATATCAAGGGTGGCACCTGGTATCCTGAAAATGGCATGTATAGTATTGTGCAAGCAATGTATGATTTAGCAATTTCATTAGGTGTGGAATTTAAATTAGGGGAGGAAGTAACTTCCATAGAAGTTGTTTCTGGTAAAGCGGTTGCAGTGCATACTTTACAATCTGCTACTGGAGAAAAGCATCAATATGGAATGGATGTATTAATTGGTGCGGGCGATTATCATCATATTGAAACAAATTTATTGGCACCGGAATATCAGTCCTATTCAAAAAACTATTGGGATACAAGGGTGATGGCACCAAGTTCCTTATTATACTATGTTGGTTTAAATAAAAAATTAGAAGGCGTCGAGCATCACCAATTATTCTTTGATACCGACTTTGGATTACATGGACATGAAATTTATTCCGATCCAAAATGGCCAACAAGACCTTTGTTTTATGCAAGTGTGCCTTCTGTGACGGATTCAACGGTGGCACCAGAAGGATGTGAAAATTTATTTTTATTAATCCCAATTGCGGCTGGACTTGAAGGAGATACGGAAGATATTAGAGATCAGTATTTTGAGATGATTATAAAAAGATTTGAAGAAAGAATTGGCCAATCCATACGAAGCCATATTGTATACAAGCGCTCTTTTGCTGTTAAGGAATTTAAAGAAGACTACCATTCATTTAGAGGGAACGCCTATGGACTAGCAAATACTTTATTGCAAACAGCAAACTTAAAACCTAGCTGCAAAAGTAAAAAAGTTAGTAACTTATACTACACCGGACAGCTTACTGTGCCAGGGCCAGGAGTGCCTCCAAGTTTGATAAGTGGTGAAGTTGTTGCAAAATTGGTAGACCAAAAACATAAAGTAATTTAACTATGTCTTCATTGCAATTATATAATGAGGTGACTGCAAAAAGTAGTAAATACACTACTTTATTGTACAGCTCTAGTTTTTCATCTGCTATTGGATTGTTAGATAAATCACTTCGTCAACCTATTTATGATATTTATGGTTTTGTTCGATTTGCAGATGAAATTGTAGATACTTTCCATGATTATGATAAAGAAAATTTACTAGCTAAATTTAAAGCAGACACATACGAAGCATTAGATAAAGGGATTAGTTTAAATCCCATTTTACATCGTTTTCAATTGACTTACAACCAATACAATATTGATCGTTCCTTATTAGATGCTTTTTTATACAGTATGGAAATGGATTTGAGTCAACAATTCCATGATATAGATAGTTACAATAAGTATATTTTTGGGAGTGCAGAAGTGGTAGGGTTAATGTGTTTAAAATTGTTTTGTAATGGAGATCAAGCTCAATATGAAGCTTTAAGACCATCTGCGCAAAGATTAGGTGCCGCTTTTCAGAAAGTGAATTTTTTAAGAGACATCAAGGCTGATTTTGTGGGGATGGAAAGAATGTATTTTCCAGACTGTGATTTTAGCAATTTTACCAAGGCAGATAAAGAAACCATAGAAGCCGATATCCAAGCTGATTTTGACGCTGCTTTGGAAGGTATTAAAGCCTTGCCAGCTAATTGTCGTTTTGGGGTCTATCTGGCGTTTAAGTATTATTTAGCTTTATTTAAAAAGATAAAACGAACTAAGCATGAATCCTTGTTGAGTTCAAGAATCAGGATCCCGGATTATGGTAAATTTTTCATTTTATTAAATGCAAAAATTAGAACAAGCTTAAATTTGTTATAGTAACTTTGTAGCATTAAAATACTCCTTATGATTTTCTTTATTTCTATGTTGTTGACTTTTGCCGTGATGGAAGGTGTGACGTGGTTAACACATCGTTATGTAATGCATGGTTTTCTATGGTATTTACATGAAGATCATCACCAACCCACGGGTCATTTCTTTGAAAAGAATGATGCGTTTTTTTTGATTTTTGCAATTCCAAGTATGATTTGTATTTTTTATGGCTCATTCAACGGCATGCCATGGTTATCTGGACTAGGAACTGGCGTGGCAATGTATGGCTTGGCTTATTTTATTGTTCATGAAGTGATTATTCATCAGAGAATTAAATGGTTTACAAAATCTAATAACAGATATATCAAAGCAATTCGTTGGGCGCACAAAATGCACCACAAACATATGGGCAAAGAAGATGGAGAGAGTTTTGGTATGTTGATTGTTGCTAAAAAATATTGGGATAAAGTGAGAAGAGACGAGATGATTCAAAACAACGGATAGCCATTGCAAGAAGTAGTAAAATATGATTATATAATAGCCGGTGCTGGATGCGCCGGCTATTCTTTGTTATACCATTTATTGCAAGATCCTGTATTAAGTAAAAAAAAGATACTTGTACTTGATTCAAATTTTAACAAAGGGAATGATCGTACTTGGTGTTTTTGGGAAGACTGCGTTGGTCCATTTGAGTCCATCGTTTGTAATAAATGGACTTCTATAGAAGTGCTTAAGGAGCCAATGCGTCGAGTGTTACCTACGGCGCCTTTTGAATATAAGATGATTCAGGGTGTTGATTTCTATGAATTTGTAAGTGCAAATGCAAAAGCATTTAGCAATGTAGTTTTCCAGAACGCAAAGATTCAAACCATTTATGAATTAAATGCAAATGAAGCAGAAGTGACCTGGGATAATGGTTCGGCAATTGGAGCCTACATTTTTTCAAGTATACCATCTTTAATATTAGATCAACAGAAAAAAGTTCAACCTGCATTATGGCAACATTTTAAAGGCATAGTTGTCGATTTTGAAGAACCAATTTTTGACAATCAAGTGGCAAGGTTAATGGATTTTAATGTTGCTCAAATGGATGCCACGGCTTTTATGTATTTGTTACCCATGTCCAATCAAAAAGCATTGGTTGAATACACTTTATTTTCACCAACTATTTTAGAAGAATCGGATTACGATCAAGTTTTGAAGAACTATTTAGATAAAAATTATAAGGGTAAAAATTATAGTATTATCCATACAGAAAAGGGGGCGATACCAATGACCACTAAAAAATTCGCTACTACAAGTAGACGTATTATTTCTATTGGAACGATGGGGGATGCGGTCAAAGCAAGTACGGGCTATGCCTTTCATTTTATACAGCAACAAACGCTAAAAATTGTAGATCAATTAAAATTAAAACAATCAATTAATTCTATTGTACATAATACTAGACATCATTTTTACGATGCTGTTTTATTGCATATATTAGAAAATAAAAAAATGGCAGGTGATGAAATTTTCGCAAGAATATTTAAGAAAAGTAAAGCGTCAACTGTATTTAAATTTTTGTCCAATACTTCTACCTTTTTAGAAGATATAAGCATCATGAGTAGTTTGCCCACTTCTATTTTTTTACCAGCTGCTATTAAAGTATTGTTTCGACGGTAATATAAAGCCTTGATTGTTAGAATGAATGAATGGCCTTGTCGTACAATGGTTAGTACAAGCGTTTCCGAAGCGCTAAATCCCAGTTCGAGCCTGGGCTTGGCTACATAAACATCATTAAACCTTTTTATTTTTGGTGATGTGTCTAGTAATATTGTCTTACAATATTCATCAATAATCATTAAATTTGCAGTTAGATTGTTACTATATATTACCATATTAGGCTTTATTGTTAGTTTCCTATTGCTCATCAATATAAAAGAGTCAAATAGAGTTAACTTTTTTTTGTTTCTCTTTTTCTTTATCAATAATTTATATTCTCTAGCGCATTATGTAACTATTTACGCAGAGAATAAAACAATGGCTGCTATACTTCTAGTTAATTTTACGCCATTATTTTTAACAGTAGGCCCCATTTTGTATTTTTATGTTAGAGGACTTTTAAGAGATGACTATAGATTATCTAAACAAGATTATCTACACTTTATTCCTGCTTTGCTTTTATGCATCAATATTCTTCCACATTTGTTTAGCAGTTTTGATTCAAAATTAGAATATGCTGAAAGAGTACTCCATAATCCCGCTGAGATATTAAGTAATAAAAATTTATTTATCCCTTCGATAGTTAACTTCTTATTGAGACCAATTATTGGTTTGATTTATATTTTCGTTTGCATACGGTTAATCTTTTTAAAATTTAAAAATGAAAAGCCGGACGATAAGCAGTCAAAGCTTATTTTCAAATGGTTATTATTCTTAATATTTAACGCCTTTTTGGTTTATACAAGTTTCTTGATTTTTACAATTTTTTCATTCCAAACCTTAGATTATAAAATTGCAGAAGTAAGGGGTTATTATTTGTTAAATATCACATTGGTGGGACTGGTTCTTTTTAATGTTTCCCTTTTATTCTTTCCTAAAATTTTATACGGCTTACTCCAGTTGGATTTTGTAGTAAAAAATGTACAACAAGAAAATGACCCCGAATTAGTTAAAAAAGGGGTTAGAAGTTTTGAGATATCTGCTCAAAAACTAGAATTATTGCATCATAAAATCGAGCAATATTGCCAAACAAAGCCATTTTTAAACCCCGATTTTAGTCTTTCAACCATGTCTGCCGACACAGATATTCCGGTACATCATTTAAGTTATTACTTTAATGAACACTTGAACATTAATTTTAATACATGGAAAAATGACCATAAAATCAATTTTGTGATCTTTTTAATCGAAAATGGCAACAATGAAATGCTCACTTTGGACGCCCTTGCCAAACAAGCCGGTTTTGGTTCAAGAACCACTTTTTTCAATGCATTCAAGCAAAAAATGGGTTTAACCCCTTCTGAATTCCTAAATAAGCAGCAAAATCTGTAGAATTTGTACAAGTTTTAGAAATTTGTACAAGTTTAAAGCTAGCAAATTTTCTATTCAATTAAAAAGGCTCTAACTTACGCGCCTCCGCGCGTACGGTTAACTATACCAATTCAGGTATAGCCCTTTTAAATATATAGAATATGTTACATATGAATAAGGTTTTCTTTACATTAGTATTTTTTCTAATATCATCAAGTGTGCAACTTAATGCTCAGTCCCCGGCTGCAGTTGGTAAAGACACAAGTTTAAAATCGTACCAAAAAGCAAGTCAGTTCTTGACCAATAAAGTGGGCAAGCCATTCATGAACCTGACTAGACAAATGACCAAATCTTTGGGGAATGTGAAATTGGATTTGTCCAAAGAAGATATTTATCTTTTTGGGGGTATGAATTTTGCAAAACAAAACATTCGTTCTGGAGGTTTTAATTCCCCTTTTGTTTACGCAGTGGAGCAAAATAATGTTTTCAAGCCCGGTTTTATGGGAGGTGCCAGAATAGAGCGTAAGTATCGCTCGAAATATCCATACGCAATATCTGTTGCTTTAAACAGATATTCCACAGGGACTAACTACAAAGAAATAAATACACTTGCGCCATTCAATGGGGGCTTTTCAAATTTCAAAGCAGAAGGTCAGCTTTTTAATTTAAGTGTTTCGGCGCTTTATAAACAAGCAATTCCTATTTTAGATTCAAGTAAGTATAAATTTTACTTTTTGGCTGGACCAAGTATCGATGCTAGACTCTCTGGTCAAAGCATAGATAATCAGGTAGGCAATAATTACAAGAAATTAAATCTAAGGGCACATATTGGTTTAGAATTTGATAACAATTCTTACTACACTTTATTTCTTCATTATAGACACGGCATTGGTTCATTCACAAAATCGCCAATCAAAACATCATTGAACAATTTTGAAATGGGCATGATGGTTAAAGCAAGTGATTTTTTTTAAAATAATTAATATGAAAAAAATTTATAATTATACTATCGGGTTTTTAATGTTGAGCTTATTGTTCACGCAATTTACAAGTTGTAAGAAGGACACTGGAAATGCAGACATTCAACTTTCTTATCAAATGTTGGCTGAAAAGACTTGGTATTTAGACTACACTATTACAGGTGCAGTTAAAAGAACTTATGTTGGACAAGCAACTTATTTCATAGAGTTTTTAAAAAATAAAACAACGATTGATTCTGATGGCTTGACTGGAACTTATACAGTTGAAAAAAATAACAATCAGTTGCAAATAAATGTTCGGGCAAAAACAAGTAGTACAAATAATGTACAATATATCTACAATATTGAAACAATCGGTTCTGACAATTTGATTCTATCTTTCAAAGCAACAGGTGCGACTGTTGCAACTAAATTGTATTTCAGTACAAACCAATAACATGAAAAAAGCATTTTTATTTATTAGTTTATTCGTTTGTTATTTTCAAACACAAGCGCAAACAAGCCAATTCATGATGAGTACTTTTGGCGCATTGCCAGGGACTGCAAGTAATGGATCGGCAATACAGTTTAATAGTATTACGGCTTGTATAGATGTTCAAACAGGTATAGCTGTAATGAATGGTCCAAGAGGAAATGGTCAGTTCGCGATTAATTGTGAAGTAACAATGAAGATTAACAGTTTAGGTGTAAGATTATTTCCTAATCCTGTGAATCATTTTGCTAAAATCAAATTAAACAACACGCCTCCATTAGCTGAGAATTTCAATTTAAGCATTTGGACTGCCGAAGGTATGTTGATTAGAACGCAGAAAGAGACTGGTTATAATTTATTTCAAGGTTTAACAATTGATTTAAGTGGATTAACCAATGGAACATATATTCTGAAAATTGAATCCCCAGCATATGTGGATGCAATCAAATTTATAAAAGCGAATTAATATAAAGATTTTGAAAAGTAATAGTATGAAGCAATATTTTAAATGTAAGATTTCATTTGCCCTTGTCGTGATGGTGACTTTATTCCAAAGTCAGTTATTAGCACAAGCCCCAACAAATGGTATTAACTTTCAAGCAGTTGCAAGAGATCAGTACTCCAATCCTGCGAAAGATAGAAAGTTATTTGTGCAATCAAGCATTATCCAAACGACTGTGACAGGTGTAAAAGTCTTAGTAGAGGAGCATGAAGTGACTACTGATGCATCTGGTGTATTTAGTATTAGTGTTGGACAAGGAAAAAGAATTGGTGGCACTGCGACTAGCCTCAATGGCGTTGACTGGGCACAAGGGCCATACTATTTGAATTTAAAAATTGCGATTACGCCAGTTGCTCCTGTTGTAGGCTGGGATTATACAAAAGATCTAATTGATTTAGGTACTTCGCCTTTCGGTGCAGTTCCTTATGCACTTTATGCTGGCAGTGTTACTGGTTTAGATAAGAAATTAAATATCGCAGATAGTACAAAATATGTGACACCTTCGCAATTAAATTCAAAAACATTTGATCAAACTCCAATATTAAACTCAATAGCAACAAAATTAAATATTGCTGATAGTTTGACCAAGTATGTGACACCTGCACAATTAAATGCAAAAACATTTGATAGTACAGCTATCTATAATCAATTAGGATTAAAAGCAAGTGCAGCTGCAGTCAATACTTCTTTAGCATTAAAAGCAAATACGACTGATGTCAATTCGTCTTTAGCGTTAAAAGAAAACGTTGAGAATAAAAGTACAAGTTTAACTACAGATGGTAATTCAAATACAAAGTATCCAACAGTAAAATCAGTAAAGGATTATGTGGATTTACAAGTTGCTTCAAGTATTGCAACAATCGTAGATGCTAGTCCCACAGTAAAAGGTAAAATACAATTATCGGGAGACTTGACAGGAACTTCTGCTTTACCAACTATTGCAAATAATGCGGTAACGACTGCAAAAATTGCAGACGGTAATATTACCAACGCAAAATTGGCTACTGGAATTGATGCAACAAAAATCACTGGAGACATTACGGGTAAAGCTTCTAATGTTACAGGTACTGTAGGTGTATTGAATGGAGGTACAGGTGCAACTTCAGCGGCAGCAGCCAGAACTAATTTAGGTTTAACTATTGGTACAGATGTACAAGCTCCATTGAGTTTTACTGCACCATTGGTAAAAAATGCTAACACGGTAAGTATTAATCAAGCTACAACGAGTGTAGATGGTTATTTGAGTGCAGCTGATTTCACAAGCTTTAATAATAAAATTGACGCAACACAAAAAGCAGCGAATAATGGTGTAGCCACTTTGGGCAATGACGGAAAGATTCCATCTAATCAAATCCCGGCTATTTCCTTTCAAAGTGCAACAGTGGTGAACAGCCAGGCAGCAATGTTAGGCTTGTCAAGTGCAATTACAGGTAGTATTGCTATTAGAACAGATATAAACAAGAATTTTGTTTTGAGTGCATTGCCATCTAGTACATTATCCAACTGGATTGAATTAGCAACACCTAGTTCAGTAACAAGTGTGAATGGATCTGTGGGACCAAACGTAGTATTAACTACAAACGATGTGAGCGAAGGTTCAAATAATAAATATTACACAGATGCTAGAGTTAGAAGTGCATTGAATGCAGCTAGCCCATTAACCTTTAATGCTTCAACAGGTACTTTTAGTATGAGTGCAGCATCTGCAAGTAATAATGGTTATTTGTCATCATCTGACTTTACCACATTTAACAATAAGCAAAATGCTTTAATTGCTGGAACAGATTATTTAGCGCCCAACGGAAGTGCCATTGCGCTTACGAATTTTCCAACTTTAAATCAGAATACAACAGGTAATGCTGCTACTGCAACAAAATTAGCTGCAACAAAAAATATTAATGGTGTTCCATTTGATGGTAGTGCGAGTATTAATATTGATGCTGATGCAAGTACTTTAACTGGAAACACATTAGCGAGTAATATAACAAGTTCAAGTTTAACAGGAGTTGGAACTATTACTTCTGGTGTATGGAGTGGGACTACAATTGCCATCGCAAAAGGAGGAACAGGTGCAACAACTGCAATTGGTGCTTTGGCGAATTTAGGTGCAGAGCCAACAGATAATAAAAGTAACGACATTTCAGGAGATGGACTTTCAACTACAAAATTCCCATCAGTTAAAGCAATCAAGGATTATGTAGATTTACAAAGTGCAAACGCGGGTGTGGCTGATAATAGTTTAACTTCTGCTAAAATAAATGGAACCATCTCAATCACAAAAGGTGGAACAGGTGCTTCAACAGCTGCTGCTGCAAGAACAAATTTAGGTTTGGTGATTGGAACTGATGTGATGGCAGCGAATTTTACTACTACTTTGACTGGTGATGTTAGCGGTTCTGGTAATGGAAGTTTTGCTACAACTGTCAATAGTGTTGGTGGTATTACAGCAGCAACTATTGCAGGCTTACCTACTTCGGTAAATGCAAATACTGTGAGCATAACCGCTAATACAAATAGTATTGCTACAATTAATACAAATGTATCTGCGAACACAGCAAGTATCACAGCTGAAACTACAAGAGCAACAAATGCTGAATCTGGATTAGATACAAGAATTACTTCAAATACTGCAAGCATTACAACAAATACTGCAGACATATTATTAAGAGCACCTTTAGTGTCTCCAGCATTTACGGGAGTTCCAACAGCGCCAACACCATTAACTAGTGATAATTCAACTAAGATTGCTACAACAGAATATGTAAAAGCTTCTATCACTGCTGCAAATGCTGGATTAAGTTCAATAGGTGCTGTATCTACTACTTCAAATGCAAAGGGTGCAATAATTAGCGGAACAACTGAATTGATATTGACTCCTGCGGATGCAAATTTTGCTGGTATAGTCACTACAGCAACACAAACTTTTGCAGGTGCAAAGACGTTTACGAATACGGTGACTTTTGGACAGAATATAACTATCAATGGAATGAATGTGGGAAGGCCATTTAATCCAACTTCAAGTCCAAGTCAAAATACGGCCTTTGGTGTTGGTGTGTTAGGTAAATATGCACCTACATTTTGGACCCATGACATGAATACAGGTTTTGGGTATTATGCTTTATATAATTTAACAAGAGGTGGAAGTAATACAGCTTTAGGTAATGCTGCTTTATATAATTTAACTACGGGTAGTTATAACGCTGGTTATGGTTCTGATGTATTTCCAACTTTAACTACTGGAAGTAACAATACAGGAAGTGGAGGAGGAGCGGGAAGAAGTTTATCTACAGGGTCGGATAACACCATGATTGGTTTATATGCTGGAAATGGTGTAACCACTGGAAGTAATAATATTTTTCTTGGTTCAAATAATACAACAAATTTAAATATAGGAACTGGTATTACAACAGGTAGTAATAATACAATCATTGGAAGTGGAATTCGAAGTTTATCACCAACTTTGTCTAACAATATAGTACTTGCAGATGGTCAAGGAAATATTCGTGCACAACATGATGGAACCACTGGTTGGACTTTAGGAACCATTGTTTCCGGAACTTGGAGTGGCACGACTATTGGAAGTAATGTGGGTGGAGCAGGAACTGTGAATGGATTGATGAAAGCAAACGGAAGTGGTGTAGTTAGTGCAGCAGTAGCGGGGACAGATTATTTAATTCCTTCTGGTAATGCAGCAACTGCAACAAAATTTGCAGCAACTAAAAATATAAATGGAGTAGCGTTTGATGGTAGTGCTGATATTACAATCGCAGCAGATGCAAATACTTTATCAGGGACTACGTTGGCAAGCAATGTAACTGGTTCAAGTTTAACATCGGTTGGAACAATCACTACAGGAGTTTGGAGCGCAACTGAAATAGCGATTGCAAAAGGGGGTACGGGTGCAACTAATGCTTCCGGTGCTTTAACTAATTTGGGTGCAGAAGCTACAGCAAATAAAAGTACTGCAACAGATTTAGGGGGCGCAAGTACAAGTGATGTATTGTTTCCATCTCAAAAAGCAGTTAAAACATACGTAGATGCTCAAACTGCATCAGCTGGTGTATCTGACGGAAGTATTACAAATGCTAAATTAGCAGGAAGCATTGCTGCTTCTAAATTGATAGGGACTGACATTACAACTGTTGGAACAATTACGAGTGGTGTATGGAGTGGTACAGCAATAGCAAATGAAAAATTAGCAAACAGTGCTTTGACTATTGGTTCAACAAATATTTCATTAGGCGCAACCACTTCTAGTTTAGCTGGATTAAGTACAGTAACAGCAACTAACTTTACAGGTGCATTAACAGGTAACGCAAGTACAGCAACTGCACTTGCTTCTGGAAGAACAATTTCAACAACAGGGGATATTACTTATACAAGTGGAACCTTTGATGGAACTACAGATGTTACAGGAACTGCAACCTTAACAAATACAACAGTAACAGCAGGAACTTATGGATCATCTACTGCGATTCCAACATTTACTGTTGATAGCAAGGGTAGATTAACTGCAGCAAGTACAGTAGGTATTATAGCTGGAGTGAACTCTTTAAATTATACTTCTACTACTTCTTATGCAGAAGGTGGTACCATCAGTGGAACAAGTTTAACATTAGCTGCAGCAAGTGCTACCAATCCTGGTTTAATTTCAACAGGTGCACAAACAATTGCTGGAGCAAAAACATTTACCAATACGGCTACCTTTAACACAGACATTGCTGTGAATGGTTTGAGTGTTGGACGTGGTGCTGGAAATGTTGCTTCAAATGCAGCTCTTGGTGCTACTGCTTTAAATGCAAATACAACAGGTAACTATAACGTGGCTATTGGTAGTGAGGCATTAAAAAGTAATACCACTGGTAGTGTGAACGTAGCTTTAGGTGCGGCAACCATTGATAACTTAACTTCTGGAAACAACAATACGGTGATTGGAAGTTTTGCAGGACGTAATTATGGTCCAAATGGTGGCGCTACTGGGAATAATACAACAATGAATAATGGAATACTTTTAGGATATGATGCAAGACCATTAGTAAGTGGTGGAACAGATGAAGTGGTGATTGGTATGAGAGCAATTGGTCATGGAAGTAATACGGTAACATTAGGTAATAGCTCAAACACTAAAACATTTATAACAGGTGATTTAGATGTGACTGGAAATATTACAGGAGCTACATGGAGTGGTACCGCAATTGCTAATAATAAATTAGCCAATAGTGCATTAACCATTGGTTCAACCAATGTTGCATTAGGAGCTACAACCACTACATTAGCAGGATTAAGTACAGTGACTGCAACTAATTTCACTGGTAATTTAGTTGGTAACGTAACAGGAAATGTGACTGGTAACATTACTGGAGCTGTAACAGGTAATGCAAGCACAGCCACTGCCCTTGCAACTGGAAGAACTATTTCAACATCGGGGGACATTACCTATACAAGTGAAAGTTTCGATGGCACTGCTAATGTAACAGGCACTGCTACTTTAACAAATACAGCGGTAACTGCAGGTAGCTATGGATCATCTACGGCAATCCCAACCTTTACGGTAGATAGCAAGGGTAGATTAACAGCTGCCAGCACAGTAAGTATTATTGCAGGCGTAAATACTATGACAGCCATAGCTGCAACTTCTAATGCAAATGGTGCAACCATTAGTGGAACTGCATTGACTTTAACACCTGCTAATGCAACAAATGGTGGGGTGTTAACTGCAGGTACTCAAACAATTGGGGGTGCAAAAACATTTAGTAACACTGTTACATTTAATTCTGATATAACTGTGAATGGGTTGACTGTAGGTAAAGGAGCAAGAAATGTCGCTTCAAATACCGTTATTGGAATTTCTGCACTAACTAGTAATAGCGCAGGAACCAATGTTGTTGCAATTGGTAATAATGCATTACAAGCTGGTAATAATTCAGGTAGCAATCTAACTGCAGTTGGAGAAAGTTCAGGATATTATAACTCTACAGGTTCCAATAATAGTTTTTTTGGATACAAAGCTGGTTTTAATAATACAACAGGTTTATTAAATACAGCAATTGGCGCTGAATCTATGGGAACAGGAGCAACAACGGGTTATGGCAACGCTGCACTTGGTTATAGATCATTGTATAGAGTTACAGGAGGTTATGGCAATACTGCTATAGGAGATTCTTCATTAATAGCAAATACAGACGGTTATTACAATATTGCTATTGGCCATCAGGCAGTTAATTCTAACACTACTGGATACAACAATATAGGTTTAGGATATATATCTCTTGCTTCAAATACATCAGGTTATCAAAATATTGGTATAGGAAGAGCTGCATTATATAATAACGGTGCAGGTATAAATAATATAGCCTTAGGCTTTGAAGCATTAATGTTTAATGGTATAAGTGGTACTTATAGTAACAATATTGCAATTGGTAAAGGTGCTGGTAAATATTATGCCTCATTTAATCAGCCTGCTAATACTTTATCTGATAATATTTTCATTGGAGTTGATGCTTGGCCATTGAATAGTTCCGATGCTAATTCAATTGTGATTGGAAATAGTACGGCAACAAATGTTGGGGCAGTAGGATTAGGAAGTAACTCAACTTCAATTGGTAATGCTTCAACACAAAAATCTAGAATTTATGGTGCATTAACTGTGACTCCTAATACAGCAACTGGTGCAGGTAATTCATCAACGATTGCTGCTCAAAATGCAGGAGGTACAAACACGGCAGGTGGAACTTTAAACTTAACTGCTGGTAATGCTGGTACTACAGGTCTTGGTGGTAATATAGTTTTAACGCCTGGTACTTCAACTACTGCTGCAAATAATGGTATTGTAAAAATCAATGGTCAAGTTCAAATAACAGGAGGTTCACCAGCTGCAGGTGAAGTATTAACTTCTGATGCAAATGGCTTAGCGACTTGGGCAGCTCCAACTGGAGTTTCAACAATCACTTATTCTTCCACGCCAACTTATGCGGCCGGTGGGACCATTAGTGGAACGACTTTAACTTTAAGTCCTGCTGATGCTTCGAATCCAGGTTTGGTTTCTACAGCAGCACAAACATTTGCAGGTTCAAAAACATTTGACTCAGACATTACAGTTAATGGATTAACCATTGGAGAAGGAGGAGGCGGTGTTGCTAAAAACACGGCCATTGGATTAAGTGCTATGAGTGCTACAGCAACCGGTGCAGAAAATACTGCGGTAGGTAATCTAGCATTAACGGCTTTGACATCTGGAATTTACAACGTGGCTGTGGGATCTGAATCCGCGATGGCTACTACTTTAGGCAGAGATAATGTTGCAGTAGGTTATCAAACTTTAAAAGCCGCAACAAATGCTGGTTTTAATACAGCAGTTGGAAATTATGCACTTGCAGCATTAAATAGTACAACAACAAATGATCGCAATACTGCAGTAGGTGTTGGTACTTTATTTAGCTTAACCGCAGGTCAATACAATACAACTCTTGGTCAAGGTTCTTTATATAGTGTTATAACAGGTTCGAATAACGTTTCCATCGGACGACAAGCAGGTTATGAAAGTAGCCTATTATCCTTAGTGACTTCAGCTAACAATAGTGTTTTTATTGGTGCAAATACTAAACCATCTGCTGTTACATCTTCCAACGAAATTATTATTGGATATGGGGCAATAGGAGCAGGAGATAATACAACTACGATAGGTAATTCAAGTATTACCAATGCCAAAATTTTTGGAGCATTAAACGTACCAAGCACTACGACATCTACTTCAAATACAACGGGTGCATTAACTGTAGGTGGTGGTGCTGGGATTGTTGGTAATGTAAATATAGGCGGTACATTAGGTGTAACAGGCGCAACAACATTGGCTAGCACATTAGGTGTTACTGGTGCAACATCATTAACAACATTAATAGCTTCTGGCAATGCTACTTTAACAACAGTAAATGCAGGTGCTACAACTTTAGCGAGTGCCTCAATTACAGGTAACACTACAGTTGGCGGTACATTAGGTGTGACAGGCGCGACAACGTTGGCAAGTACATTAGGTGTAACTGGAGCAACATCATTAACAACAGTAACTACAACTGGTGCTGCAACAATATCTAACACTACTAACTCTACTTCTACTAGTACAGGGGCTTTAATTGTAAGAGGTGGAGTAGGAATAGCAAATGACCTTAAGATCGGTGGAACAATTGAAATTGATGGTGGGTCTCCAGGTGCAGGTAAAGTATTAACTTCAGATGCAACTGGTATTGCAAGTTGGCAAAACAGTGGTGGTACAGTAGTAACTATGAGTGCAACAGGTACTGCAACTTCAACTGCTAGATATATTATTTTCACTGGTTCAACAGCTTCGCAAACAATTACCATTCCTAGTGCAGTAACGCTTGGAGCGGGTAGAGAATTAAATATTAAGAATGTGGCGAGTGTATCAGTTACAATTGCAAGTGATGGTGGAAAGTTGATACAGGATAATTCTACATTAAATGCGACAAGTGCTGCTTTAGGAATTGAACCTTCTAACAACTGGATGAAATTAGTTTCTGATGGTACCAACTGGTATATCTTCAGAGCATTGTTCTAGGATTTGAATTTAATTAACAAAATGAAAAATGTAGTATTCATCATATTAGCTAGTTGCGCATTGGCGAAAGCCAGTGCGCAAACTGGTATTGGTACTACTGCGCCTGTTAATAAATTACATATAGAAACACCTACTGCTGACCCTGCAATTTCTGGTGCAACTGCAAATGGTAATTTAAGATTAAGTGGAACAGGTGCTGCACATGTTTTGGATTTTGGATTAAGTTCCTCATCCACCTACTCATGGTTGCAAGCGAGATCCAAATCGGCTTACGGCACTTATTTTAATTTAGCATTAAACCCTAACGGAGGTTTGGTGGGCATTGGAACTGCTTCTCCATCCTCTACCTTAACAGTTGGTAACACCGGAGGCACGGTGGGAGGAGAGATTGTATTGAACCCAACTTCAATACAATATGAGGGTGGTCAAATAATTGTAAAAAAATCTTTAGTTGGAAGTACTGCTGATTGGACCATTGATCAGTATGGAACAACTGCCTCAGATGCACGTTTTAGAATTTTTAATGGGGCTTCTGAAACAAATGGATTAGTGATTTTAGAAAATGGAAATATTGGAATGGGGATGGTAACGCCTAGTGTAAGGTTGCAAGTGAGTGGGGATATTATAGCAAACTCCATTGCAGGTTCTTCGGATTTGAGATTCAAAAAAAATATTCGCCCTGTCGAGAGTGCATTAGATAAAGTAAAAGCATTAAGAGGTGTTTATTTTAATTGGGATCAACAAAACTTTCCTGAAAAAAACTTTGGCGAACAGGATGAGTTAGGCTTTATAGCGCAGGAAGTTGAAAGTGTAGTTCCTGAAATTGTTACCAAGGACAAAACGAAAGAAGCCTATCGCTCGGTTAAATATGATAAGTTGGTGGCTTTATTAGTGGAGGCAATTAAAGAGCAGCAAAAACAAATTGATAGTTTAAAGATTGAGGTAAAAAAGAAAAATAATAAAAGATAGGCATGAAATTTTTATTATTCATATCTTTTTTTGTTTGTTCATTACATGTCAATGCGCAAACAGCTACCAATAGTACAGGGTCTGGTAATTTCAATAGTTCGGCCACTTGGACCAGTCCTAAGGATTTAACCGGGACAGCTAATATATTAAATGGACATACCGTGACTATTCCTGCAGGAAATAATGTGTATGCCAATAAAATTACTTTTACAGGGACGGCAAAATTAGCATTTGCGAGTGCAACCAGCAAGTGGATTCCTTCAACTAATTTTAACTCATCCCCACCATCAGAGTCATTGAATGTTCAAGCCAATTGGTCTTCTAATTCTGTGTTTTCGGGTGATGTATATGGTGTGAATCATTATAGACCATGGATTGATTCTGATCAGGCCTGGTCAGCAGGGTCTGCAAATAATGGAGCTGATTTTTTACTTTACGACCTTAAATCTATTCAATGGGTTCAAGGTATTGTAACACAAGGCAGAGCTAATATGGATCAATGGGTTACTAGTGCCAAAGTGGAAGTGAGTCCTGATAATGTTAATTGGGTGACTGTTTACGCTAATACATCACTTAACTCAGACAGAAATACAAAAGTTTTTAGGAATTTTCCAAATGTGATGTATGCAAGATATGTACGTGTGACACCCCTCTCAGTTTTAAATTTCGCATCCATGCGTTTAGGTGTTTTATTGCGTGAACAACTTTTTAAATCTTGTAAAGAAATATTAAATAATAATGCCAATGCTGTTTCAGGAGTGTATAATATCGATCCTGATGGAGTTGCTGGTACACAGCCCACTACTAGTTGTTATTGTGATATGACTACCGATGGAGGTGGGTGGACATTGGTTTTAAATTATTTACATGCGGCGAATACTAATCCGGCGTTAGTGGTGAAAACAAATTCACTACCGTTGTTAGGTTCAACTACTTTAGGAACGAATGAATCTGCTTCAACCACCACTTGGGGACATGTTTCATCGAGCTATTTAAACAGTTTTCCATTTACAGAATTAAGATTTTATGGTAAAACATCTGCACATAGCAGGATCATTCATTTTAAAACTTCACATGCTGGTACTTTAAGTTATTTTAAAACAGGCACTGGAACTGCAAGTGGAATACAATCAAGTTATACTGCATTAACTGGACATAATGCATACCTTCCTGCAAGTGCTAATTCGTTTTTTTCAAATGAAGCAAATAATTCAATGTCTAATTTCCCTATGTACTTACATGGAACATACCACTGGGGTATTTATGGATCAGCATATCGTTGGGAAGTAGATGATTTTCCGAATAGTTCTGCAAATAGTACTTTACATCAAATTTGGATAAGATAATATTATATGAGAATAAGAATTACGATATTATTTTTAACGTCTATCTGTTTGAATGCTTCTTTTGGACAAACAGGTATTGGAACCATTGCGCCTGTAAATAAATTTGAAGTAGTTAATGCAACCGCAAATCCTGCTACTTCAGGTTCATCAGCAAATGGTCATTTTAGATTAGGTGCCACAGTGGGCGATCATGTTTTAGATTTTGGGTTAAGTTCATCATCTACTTATTCATGGTTGCAAGCAAGAAATAAAACAACCTATGGCACTAATTTTAATTTAGCAATTAACCCCAATGGAGGACAAGTAGGTATTGGAACAACTTCCCCAATAAGCACTTTAACAGTAGGAAACGCAGGTGGTACAATAGGAGGGGAAATTTTATTAAATCCTACTTCCACACAATTTGAGGGTGGACAAATTATATTTAAAAGATCTTTACAAGGAAGTACAGTAGATTGGACGGTTGATCAATATGGAACTAATTCATCTAATGCAAGATTTAGAATTTTTAATGGTAATAGTGAAATGAATGGGATTTCCATTTTAGAAAACGGGAATGTAGGATTAGGAACTGCCACTCCTTCAGCTAAACTTAATTTGGATGGCGGAGGGATACGAATTTTTGCAGGATTTGGCAATAGTACGTCAAGACCTGGTTTGAATACTACTTCGATAGGAAATTATGAAATCAGAGGTGTGGGCGCTGGTGGAGGTTCTTCGCAAGGAGATGGGGCTGATGATGGATTTTTGCGATTGTCAGCTGGGGGCGGAACGAACTCAAATACTCAAGCGTCGATTGATTTAAGTGGATATTCTAATGTCGCTGATATGGGAAGTAATATTTTAATGAGAACAGCGGGAACGGAGCGTTTTCGAATCAATGCCGATGGGAAGATAGGTTTAGGAGTTTCAAGTCCATCGACTGCGCTTCATATTCAAAATGGGAATACAGTTGGCTCAACGGATCCGGCAACTAACTCTTTACCTAGTATTTATCTCCTTAATACAAATTCCAGCTCTAGTTCTGCAAATTCCATACTTGCAATTCGTACAACTGGAAGTGGTGGAGGAAATCCATTTTTATCTTATGACATTAGTGGTATAAGAGGATATTCTATGGGAATAGACAATGCTGATGCTGATAAATTTAAAATTATACCCAATTGGAATTTTATAAATTTAAATTCACCTCTTCTAACATTTGATACCGAAAGTCGAGTTGGGATAGGTACTGCATTTCCTTCTTCTAAACTACATTTACAATCAACGGCGAATACCTCTTTTTATGTTGAAAGTACCACGACAGATAATAATGGTATGGTGATTTTTAATGCGAATACCGATCAAAATTGGGGCCCTAACTATCATGAATTTTTAATGTTTCAAAAACAAGGTAATACAATTGGACAAGTTGTTGCTGCTAATAGTGGAACAGGTGTCACGTATAATACTAGTTCTGATTATCGTCTTAAAACAGATTTAAAAGATTTTAGTGGTTTAGATATTCTCAATAAAATTAAAATCTATGATTTTGCTTGGAAATCGAATAGCTCTAGAATGCATGGTGTTATGGCACATGAGTTGCAGGAGATACTACCATACGCAGTTACCGGCAAAAAAGATTCAGTAGATGCAAATGGTAAAATGGTTACACAAGGTGTGGATTATGGAAGAATAACTCCTATTTTAGTTAAAGCGTTACAAGAGCAAGAAGAAACAATCAATAATTTAATAAAGGATAAAGAGCGATTAGAGCAAACCCTAAAGGATATACAAAAGCGTTTATTAAAGTTAGAAAAGAAAAAGCGATAGAAGAATGAAGTCGAAAATTTTATATACTTTATTGCTTATTGCTTTAACTAGTACACTAGGATTTGCCCAAACGGGCATTGGTACTACCACGCCCAATGCTTCTGCAAAATTAGAAGTAGCCTCTTCTACTCAGGGGTTTTTACCTCCTCGCATTGCACTAACTGGTACAAACGACAACACAACCATTAAAAATGCGGCTGGTACTGCAATCACTCCAGCAACCGGTTTATTAATATACAATATAGCATCCGCTGGAACTGCTCCTAATAATGTTACTCCAGGCTATTACTATTATAATGGTAGTACATGGGTGCAAATTTCTGCTGGACTTATTATTGACAATAGTAAAACAGCGGGCTTTACATTAGGAGCAACTGATAATAATAAAGTGTTTTTAATTACTTCTGCATCTAACATAACAGTTACGGTTCCAAATACATTGCCTATTGGCTTTAGTTGTCAAATTATTCAGGGCGGTGTTGGTACGATTACTTTAGCAGGTTCAAGTGTAACATTAAATTCAGCGAACGGATTAACAACAAGAGCAACCAATAGTGTGGTAGGTTTAGTAATGAACACCACCACTTCGGGTTTTGTAATGGGAGACAGTATTTTTTAGGATGCGTAAATTCATTTACATATTATTTTTTATCGCTTGTTCGATACAATCAAATGCGCAAATTGTTGCACGCAATATGGCTTTAAGAAAACCACTTGGAATTAATACCCAGGTTTTTTCATACACAGGAGCAATTCAGCAATTTATTGTTCCAAATAGAGTGACTGCTATACAAGTAAATGCCATTGGTGCAAAAGGTGGAACTGGGGCAAGAGGTCAGGTGGGAGGTGCAGGTGCAAATATTACAACTACTTTAAACGTAACGCCAGGACAGATTTTATATATTGTAGTGGGTGGCCATCCAGGTCAATCAGCAACTGCAAAATATGGATTTGGTGGAAGTGGTGGAACTGGAACAAACTATGGAGGTGCGGGTGGAGGATTGTCAGGGGTATTTACTAATGTATCTCCCGACATAACCAATGCTTTAGTCATTGCTGGAGGAGGAGGTGGTGGTACTGGTAATCCCTCGGGAAATGATTTTACGGGGGGTAATGCTGGAAATAATATTACAGGAACATCTAGCAATGGAAATGAACCTGCAAATACCAATTATATTATAAATGGTAAATATCAATATGGTTATGCTGCCACTAATACTGCGGCGGGATCTGCTGGAGAACCTTTTGATTCTGGAACAGGAGCTGGTAACGGAAGTGGTATTAATGGTGGAAATGGCGGATCAGATGCAGGAGTAAGTTCATGGAATGGAGGAGGTGGTGGTGGCGGCGGTTTTTATGGCGGCGGGGGTGGAACAGGAGGTGGTGCAGCATGTGGTGGTGGAGCAGGTGGTGCAACAAAATCGATTACAGGTATTAATTCATACGGTACATTTAACACAACTGGTGATGGTAGTGTTTCCATTACTTGTATTTCCAATTCAGGATTGGTATTGCATTTAGATGCAGGTAATCCTGCTAGTTATAGTGGTAGCGGTACTACTTGGAATGATTTATCGGGCAATGGTTCTAATGTGACATTAACTTCTACCACCTACAATGCAGCAAACGGTGGGTCAATTGTGTTTAACGGCACCACTAGTTATGCCGATTTTAATGCAAATATAGGAAGCACAAATGTCGTTACTGTGGAGATGTGGGTAAGGACAAATTCATTGACCAATCCTGTTGGCATGTATTTTGGTTTTGGTTTTTATGACGCTTGGACAAGTGGAGGTAATATTGGTTATAATACTTCCGCTGGTGATTTATATGGAATAAATAGTGCTAGAGTAGATTATTTAGGAATAGTTGGAGGATGGAGACATCTTGTTTTTGTAATGTATAATGGCGCTAAAACAAATAATAAAATTTATGTAAATGGGGAGAGTCAGACAATGAATCAAGTGTATGGAACATTTAATACTGCAAATGCAAGTTTTAATGGGGGTGCTGGTAGAATATCTAGTTGGCGCAATGACCTCAATTGGAGAATGAACATGAATGTGGCCAATTTTAAATTGTATAACCGTGAATTAACACAACAGGAAATTACTAATAATTTCAATGCGAATAAATCCAGATTTTATGCAGAAAAAGATGGCTTAAGTCCCAACACAGCATCCTCAAGTGCATTTCAAATTAAGCAGGATTATCCAAGCTCAACCGATGGATTTTATTGGATTAAAAATGCGAATATCAATGGAGGACAGCCATTTAAAATTTATGCCGATATGACTACCGATGGAGGTGGTTGGACTTTGATTTTGAAAAACTCCTCTAACTCGGTATGGACTTATTCAAATGCAATTGCATACAATACCCTAATACCATTTACTTCTAATACAGACATAACAAGTACTGCAACTGTAAGTTATTCCATTATTGGTTGGGCTGATTTTATTAAAAAAACTGCGAGTGGTTTTCAATATATGATTGACGCGGGGTCAAGGAGAAGTTTTGGTGGTATTTGGACTGCCAATGGGAATTATAGTTTTGTAAAGACAGATAATACCCAAACAGATGTTACTGTAAATACAAAATTTGGTAGCTGGAATTATAACACAGCAAACAATGGTATTTCACAAAGAATGCCATGGTATAGTAGCACAACAGGTTCTGGAACTGGTTATATCACTTTGTCAAGTGGTACTGGAAACTGGTGGGGTACCATGGTTGCAAATAATCAATATTATTCACCGTCTCCATGGCTTTCAGATGCGTCTGGGGGAACTTCAACAAATACAAATCCAGATATCATTTGGTATTGGGTTAGATAAATGATTAACGAATGAAAAAATATTTATTCATATTAAGTTTAATTGTATCCTCGCACCTGTTTGGACAAACAGGTATTGGAACGACTACACCCAATGCATCAGCAAAGTTAGATGTCTACGCAACTAATAAAGGATTTTTGCCTCCACGTGTTACGTTAACTAGTGCTACAGACGCTTCAACAATTTCATCTCCTGCAGAAGGCCTATTGGTTTATAATTTAGGGTCTGTTGGATTACAAGCTGGGTATTATTATTGGAATGGAGCTAGTTGGGCAACGATAGCAACGGCTAGTTCAGCTGGCAATGGTGTGACTTCAAGTGATATGGTAAAATTATATGGCGAAGTTTATTCAAACGCTTTAGGAAAAATTGCACACGCAAACGGTTACTCATTTACAGTTCCTGTTTCTGGTAGATATTTATTCGATTTTTCTAGTTCTGGTTATTTAAATCAAGCATCCATGACACTTACTTTTAAAGTAAGACAAGGAACAACAGATTTAGCATCAGAATTCTTTACAAATGCGAATAATAATGTCCATGTCGTTTTTGATGGAAAAGTAGAAGTGAATTTACAAGCTGGAGTAACTTATAATGTTCAGGTAACGACAACAGGATTAAGAGATGGTGGAGATTATGACCGTGTTTATTATAAATTAATTGCTGGTAATTTACCCGTTACAGGTCAAACTGTGGATTATGTTTCTACATCGCTAAATTCAAATATAACTGGGGTTGGTAGTAATACCGATATTAAGTTACAACAATTAAACGGCGGAAATATTCCTTATAATGCAACCACTGGTGTTTATACTTTATCTGCCAACAAAACATATATTTTACAAGCTCAACTGAGGGTTTCAACAGCATCAACTGCTGCTGCTTACTTATCCTATACCTGGGTTGATGCTATCTCAAATGCAGAATTAGTTCCAAATTCCGAAGCTTTAAATAGTTCTAATTCCTCAGGTGCAACCTTTGGATCAAAAGATATTGTTCAAGTTATCTATACACCGACTACAAATCAAACGATCAAACTAAGATCGTTGACTTCGGTAGGAACTCAAACTATTTGGCTGGGTACTGCATCAATTGTGCAAATTGGATCCTCGGCAATCATTAATCCTTGGACTTTGTCAGGGACCAACACATATAATACAATTGGGAATGTGGGTATTGGTACAAATGCACCAACTGTACCTTTAGATGTGAATGGAACAGTAAATGCAACTGCTTTAAGTTTGTCAAATGTAACAACTGCACCTTCTGTGAATTTAAAAAATGGGGACGCAGCTGCAACCTATAGTGATAACGCACAAATCAAAATGGGTTGGGCTGGAAGTCCAGCTGGAACAAGTCAATATGCGCAGTATGTTCATACTAGACATAATGCTGGACCAACTGGCAATGCAATTGATTTTTATTTATCTAATGGAACTGCAAACAATACCATAAATAGTGGATCTACAAAAGCAATGTCTATAACAAGTCCTGGTAATATTGAAATCCCTGGTAAAATTACATTTGGGGATGCTTCTGGGAATGTAACCTTAAAAGTAGCAGGTTGGATAGATGCGGGTGCTTATTTAACCCTAGATAACATTAAAGTAACCGTTCCAACATCAGGGAGTCGAGGTTTATCGGTTGCAACTGTCTCTGGGACATTAAATATGTTTTATGAGGGATCTTATATGAATGGGGTTACTTATAACTATGGTAGTCGTACTGCTACCACAGGTACGTTTACTACAACAGATAGTGGTTCTCTTTTTGGTTGGAATTTTACGGTGTCTGGGGATAGGGTTACCTATCATTTAACGGATGCTGAAAATGGAAGAGTATATCGTATAACTTTAATTATTCAACCCAGTTATATTAAAAATTTCATTTGTATAGAAAGATTAATATAATTAGGTGAATAATGAAAAGGCGTGTTACTTACAATGGCTTAATTAAATTTATATCTACAATTATTTCAATTAAATGAAGCAGCTAAAAATTTTATTGTTTTTTATATTCACAGTAAACTTGCTTACTGCACAAACAGGTATTGGTACAAGCACACCTGATGCGTCTGCCAAACTTGATGTTTCTGCAAGTAACAAAGGTTTTTTGCCCCCTCGTATAACCTTAACAAGTACAACAGATAATACCACCATACCCAATCCTGCAACTGGTTTATTGGTTTATAATACTGGAACGAATCCAAATTTAGTTGCAGGTTATTATTATTGGAATGGTTCAAATTGGGCTACAATTGCTACCGCAACAGGATCGGGAGTTAGTTCGTCCTATGTTCGAGGTTCTCGAACATCAGCTCAGACAACAGGATTAAGTACAAATGGGCTTATTGCTTTTACTCAAGTAGACCAAAGTGCAGGACAAGATATTTCATTAAATACGAGTACAGGCCAAATTACATTAGCAGCTGGCAGGACTTATCACTTACAAGCACAAGTTCCCTCATTTCAAACTTCAGCATCTGATGCACGTCCACAATTTGGATGGTATAACGAAACTGCCGGTACTTATATTGGTAGTAGTTCAGCTGCATATTCTGGAGCTAGTACTGCAGGTTTTGGAGCAACTGGTGGATTAAGCGATGCCGTAATTACAACTTCTGTTCAGACAGTAGTTTCTTATAGAATAATGCAAACATTTAATACCAATCAGCTTGGAGGAAATATAGATTTTACATTAACTGGTTCTTATCCATGGTTTAATATAGAAGTGATTTCAGGAAATCAACCTATACAATCAGATAAGATAGCCAAATTTGTTAACGAAGCTGTTCCCGTAATTTTTGGAGATGTCCAAGTGCAAATGGCACCAAGTGGATTATCAAGAAGTTTACAAATAAGAACAACAGGGGCGAATTTTACAGCTGAAGTTTCTGCATATACAACTTATAAATCAAATGGGAATAATGCATTCACTTATTTTTCAAATGCAACTCAGATTGTTAATGGCACGTTTGCGCACATAGGAACAACTTGGGGATTTGCAACAGATGGAGATGTTGCAATATATTACGTGCGTGACACAACTAATAGCCGCTTCTATCGAATTACTTTAATGGTGGGTCCAGGTTTTTTAAATAATATGATTTCAATTGAAAAAATGATTTAATGAAACATATTTTAATAATAATATTATATTTAAATTTATCGGCTAGCATTTTTGCACAAACAGGCATTGGAACTGCTTCACCAAATGCTTCCGCAAAATTAGATGTGTTCTCTACAAATAAAGGTTTCTTGCCTCCACGTGTAACTTTAACAAGCACTACAGATGCTAGTACCATTACTTCTCCTGCAGTAGGCTTATTGGTTTATAATGTAGGATCGGTAGGATTGCAAGCTGGGTATTATTATTGGAATGGAGCGAATTGGGCAACGATTGCAACTGCAAGTTCTGCTGGTAATGGAGTGATGGCAAGTGAATTAGTGAAATTATATCAAGAAGGTTATAGTACTACAAGTGGAAAAGCGCCTAGTACAAGTGGATATAGTTTTACAGTACCTGTATCAGGCAGATATGAATTTAATTTCAATTCTACTGGCTGGAATACAAATGGAAGTACAATAAAATTAACATTTAATATAAGGAGTGGGTCCACAGTATTAGCATCTGATTACCATCAGTCTATCAGTAGTAATGTTTGGGCAGAATATGAGGGAAGGGTTGAAGTTAATTTAAATGCTGGGGAGATTTATAATGTCCAAGTTGTCACTACAACAGGAAATAGAGATTATAGAGACTATGATAAAATCTTCTACAAGCAGATAGCAGGAAATTTACCGGTAACTGGTCAAAGCGTAGATTATGTTTCAGTATCTAGAACGGGTTCAGATCAAACAGTAAATACAAATAGTGTTATCATTTTTAATACCATTAATGGAGGCAATATTCCATACAATACTTCAACTGGCCTATTCTCTTTAACTGCTGGAAAAACTTATAAATTAATTGGTGGAGTTTCACTTTCAAATGGTAATACTACAGCAAAAGAAGTGAACTTTGTTTGGAAGAATGCTGCAGGGGATGTTATAGGTGCTAAAGGTGAATTACTAAGTCCAAGTGCTGCAGTAGATGCTGCTGGTAATGGCATTGCGTATGCTATTTACACGCCAACTGCGAATACTACTGTATCTTTGAATGTAAGTTATTCAAGTGCATCAACTATACTGTGGCAAAACTACACTTTTGCAAGTATTGAACAAATTGGTTCATCCGCCATTATAAATCCTTGGACTTTATCAGGAACCAATACGTACAATACAACAGGGAATGTGGGTATTGGAACGAATACTCCGACGCAAGCTTTAGATGTTACAGGTAATGTAAATGTAACTGGTAAAATTAACGTAACTGATCCTGCAGGTAATGTTGCTACAAAAGCTGCTGGTTTTGTAGGTCGAGGAGTAGATGTTGTTTTAGGAAATTTAAAAGTTAGATTTGCAGCAACAGGCAATATGAGTTTACAAGTGAGCACTGTCACTGGCACCTATTCTGTTTATGGTAGTCAAGTATTGGTTTCGGGGGCGGTAGCTTATTCTGCTATTGATGGTGCAGCGCCACTTTCTGTAACGACTACGCCAGTTTATTTAAATAGTGTTAATGCATTTGGTGGAGCCGGAAATACATCTACTTGGAATATTATGGATACAAATGCTGGAATAAGTTGGCGTATAAGTATGATTGTAGGTGCTGGTTACAATAATAACTTTATTTCAATCGAAAGGCTTTTATAGAACTCTAGCATTTTCCGTATCTTAGAACAAGTGAAACGCATTATTTCCATAGTTTGTTTGGTAGCCTTATTGTTGTCTACAAGTAGCCTTTCTTATTATTATTGGCTGCAGGAACAGGTCCATGAAGCAAAAGTATTTGCACAAATTGAATCAGGCGCTTATCAAAAGCAGAAAGATCGCCATTCCGTTTTATCATTTACTGTTAAGGATAAAGCTGTTTTACCAACTGGCTATCAGTGGGAAGAAAAAGGGAGAGAATTTATTTACAAAGGAATGTTTTATGACATAGTTTCCATTCAACAAACAAAAGAGGGCTGGGTTATAAAAGCGGAGTCAGATGAGGAAGAAGCAGCTATTGTATCTAATCAAAGAAAAGTGCATCATTTGGAGCATGAGGTAGCAATAGCATCAAAAGCTACTTCAAAATCAAAGTCTACAAATCTACATTTGAACTTATCTTTCTCAATCTATGAGCCTGTTCAAATTAGCGACCTAAGGCCTGTAAATATAGGTATAGTTAAAACGAGCGTTGCTTATTATATAGTGGCATCTTTGCATTCCTATTCGGGAGAAATTACACACCCGCCAGAAAATGTCTAATCCATAAGACAGGCCTGTCAAATCATTTAAATGATAGGCAATTCATTATCATTTTAAAGAGTAAGCATGCGTTTATTATTAAGCGTACTGTTATTTTCTTGTTTGAGTTTGAATCTTTTGGCGCAAACAGATACTACAAGTAAACAATTACAAGATGTAGTCATCTATGCCAATAAGTTTCCTACGCTCTCAAAAAATATCGTACAAAGGGTGGTTGCCTTAACCGATAAAGTATTGCTGCAACAGCACGCTAATACAGCTGATATTTTAACTACTTCTGGCCAAGTATTTGTCCAAAAAAGCCAAGCAGGTGGCGGAAGCCCAGTTGTGAGGGGCTTTGAGGCGAGTAGGGTTTTATTGATGGTAGATGGTGTGCGTATGAATAGTGCCATTTTTAGAGCAGGGCATTTACAAAATATTATCACCGTGGACAATATGATTCTGGATCGTATTGAAATTAACTACGGCCCAAGTTCAACTTTATATGGTAGTGATGCTTTGGGCGGAGTGGTGAATTTATTTACCAAACAGCCAGAATTATATAAATCAAATATAAATGCAAAAATTGCTCCATGGAAAACGACTGGGAATATAGTGTATAGATATGGAAATGGTCAAGATGAAAATCGCCAACATATCGATATCAATATAGGTAATAACAAATGGGCATTTCTAACCTCATTTACCAATAGTGGTTTTGGGGATATGCGACAGGGCAATAAAAGATTAGCTGCTTATCCAGATTTTGGGAAAAGATTTTTTTATGTTACTAGAGAAAATAATACAGATGTAGTTAAAGACAATAGTGCTTCTGTTAATATTCAAAAATTGAGCGGCTATACTCAAACTGATTTATTGCAAAAAGTATTATATAAGCCAAATGAAAAAACCACCCATTTGTTAAATATTCAAGTTTCGAATTCATCTGATATTAATCGTTATGATCGTTTAACTGAAACTAGTAAGGGTTTGCCTGTTTTTTCAGAATGGTATTATGGTCCACAGGTGCGTAATCTAATTGGTTATAAATTAAGCAAAGAAAAACTAAATGGTTTTTTTCAAGATCTAACCTTGAATGCTAATTACCAACATCTGGAAGAGAGTAGAATTAATAGGAGATTCAAGTCAAATAATAAAGATTACAGATTTGAAGTTGTTGATTTATACGGTTTGAACTTGGATTTATTACATCAAGACGCCTCTGGTGATTTACATATTGGTATAGAAACTTATTACAATCAAGTTGGTTCTACTGCCTATCGTAATAATATTGTTTCTAATGCTCGAACTGCCATAGCCACAAGGTATAGTGACGGCCCAACGAATATGTCCAATTTTGCTCTTTACGCTCAACACACAAAATTCTTAAAAGGGAATTGGGTAATGAATAGCGGCATGCGTTTGAATAATGTTCAATTAGTTGCAAACTTCATTGATACAGCATTGATGCATTTTCCTTTTACAAAAGCAACTCAAAATAATACAGCAGTGACGGGGAATCTTGGTTTTGCTTATAATGGTAAAGATGGATATAGGATGACATTTGGAGTAAGTAGTGGATTCAGAGCACCCAATGTAGATGATTTAACTAAAGTGTTCGATACCAGAACAGGATATGTTGTTGTGCCTAACAGAGCTATAAAACCTGAATATACTTACAATGCAGAATTCAATGCTTCAAAAACAACTAATCACTATTCAATAGGCGCTTCCATATTTTATACAAGGTTTAAAAATGCATTAGTTGTTGATAAGTTTACATGGAATAACGCTAGCTCCATTTTATATCAAGGTGTAATGAGTGATGTTTTTGCTATGCAGAATAAAGCAAAGGCAAATGTATTTGGATTCAATATCAATGGATCTACAAAAATTGCATCAAATACTACTTTGGCCGCTACTTATTCTTATACGAAGGGAAGGTATACCAATGAAGAAGTTAATGGTGCAAATTCAGAAAAGCCTTTAGACCATATTCCGCCAACTTATGGTAGGATTGGGTTGAAGCATGATCTAAAAAAGGTTTCTGCTGAATTATTTACTGTTTTCAATGGTTGGAAGCATATCAAAGATTATAGCATTAGTGGAGAAGACAATCAAATTTATGCAACACAAGATGGTATGCCTGGTTGGCAAATTTGGAATATCAACACTAGCTATCAACCAAACAAAAAAATCAATTTAAGTTTTCAAATTGAAAATCTTGCGGATTTAAACTACCGTTATTTTGCGAGTGGTATTTCTGCTTTAGGTAGAAATTATGTGGTGCAAGCTAGATTGAGTTTCTAGTTTATCTTTTTAAAGCACCAATATTACTGGAGAAAATCTTAACAGCAATTGCTAATAAGATCACCCCAAAAAACTTACGTACTGCTAGAAGGCCTCCGGGCCCTAGCATACGTTCGATAAAGTTGAGTGACTTTAGAACAATAAAGACAATAATTAAGTTCACTAAGATTCCTCCAAGGATATAAGCTTCTTCAAAGTTGGCTTTCAAGGACATAATAGTTGTTAGGGTACCACTTCCAGCGATAATAGGAAATGCAATTGGAACGACGGCGCCAGATTGCGCATTTTTATCTCCTTTAAAAATTTCATGACCCAATACCATTTCAAGACCTAATAGAAAAATTACAATGGAGCCCCCAACTGCAAATGACTTCACATCTAAGCCTAGTAATTGTAAAAAGGGTTTTCCTAGGAATAAAAAAAGGATCATTAATCCTCCCGAGATTAGCGTTACATTCAAAGATTTTATGGCACCTGTTTTTTCTTTCATCGCTATCAATAATGGGATAGAGCCCACGATATCAATGACCGCGAATAAGGTAAAAACGATTGTAAGTAGTTCGTCAAATTTAATGCCCATAAAAAAAGCTTTGTATGAAGATACAAAGCTTTTTTAAATTTACTAACCCATTCTAATTAGTCTAAGTTAAAATTGAAGTCTTATTCCAAATTGTATCATTCTGCCAATCGCGTTATAGCCATAGATTTCACTAAATTGGTCGTTGAGAAGGTTTTGTCCATTTGCAAAGACAGTAACACGCTTGCTCCAATTGTATTGAACACTTGCATTCAGTAGCGTGTAATAACCTAATGTTACATCTGGGGTTGCGTAACCTCCCACATCTTTTCTTTCGCTAACAAATCGACCTGTAACAGAACTACTCCATTTTTTATTGATGGCATAATTCCATTGTGCGTTCACACTATGTTTAGGGCGCTTTAACAAATAGTTATATGTTATAGTGTCGGTAGTGGTGATTCTATTTTGATTTGTTTCCTGTCCATTCATTAAAGTATAATTTAATGAAAATTGATGTTGCTCATTGATAGGGTGTTGAATTTCAATTTCTAGTCCATTCACTTTTTGTTGGATGAAGTTGAAAAAATTATAATCAATATAATTATAATCAATACCATTTTTGATAATTCTATTAAAATAAACTGCTCTAGCAAAAACGGATCCTTTTCTAAACGAGATACCTAATTCAGTATTAAATGAAGTTTCTGCTTTCAATTGATCGTTATACCCTAGTTGATACAAGGAGGGTGCTTTGAACCCATTAGAAATACTGGCAATCAATCTTATTTGATCGGTCAATGCATAGCTTGGGTTAATCGTAAAGGTTTGGTTGCTTCCAAAACGATTGTGGTTATTGTATCTAGCGCCTAACTCTAATAACCATTTTTTTGCATTGTCATTGATTAATACAGATGTGTAGAGTGCATTTTGATATTGAAAAGTGTCTTTAAATGCATCGTTATAAGGTCCCCATTGACTGATTGACTCATAGGTTTGATTATAGGAACCGTATCTAAAATCTGTACCAATAATCCATTGTATGTTTTGCTTAATTGGTGTAGATAAATACGCGTCAATAAAATGGGTCTTACCTGCATATTGGTTGTTCTCAAACACTAAATATTGTTTGTCGGCGCTATCGTTAAAGTAAGTTCTATCCTGTGTGGTATACTGGTATTGCAATTGAAAACTTGTTTTGGCTTTCTTATATTGTAAAATCAAGCCAGATATAGTAGTTGCATTTTTAAATTCATTGTCTTTGTCATCTTTAAATCCGCCATAGTCAATAGCAGATTTATAAGCTGTTTTTCTACTAGATAGTTGCAAGTTCCAAAGGGTATCCAATTTGTATTTTGCTTTTACAAAGAAGCTATTATTTTGATAGCCGTCTTTATCAAATCCGCCTGTGTTATTTACATCTTTTGCCGAAGAAAAGCCATCTGCATTTTGATTTTCAAATCCAATCGCAAAGTCTAATTTTTTCAAATTCGTATTGAATTGAAAATTTCCTTGTTTGGTTCCATAGCTACCATAACTAAATCCACCTCCACCACCATTTTTTCCTTTGGTGATAATATTAATCACTCCACCAATTGCATCTGATCCGTATAATGTACTTTGTGCACCTTTTAAAATTTCAATACGATCTACCTGATTAAGCGGAATTAGGTTTAAATCAAATTCATTGCTAATCATAGAGGGATCACCCACTGGTGCTCCGTCAATTAAGATCAAAGTCCTGCCGGAAGCTGCCCCACGCATATAGATACTTGGAACAGTGCCTAAATTACTTAAGGTACCTGGCAAACTCAAGCCCGCTTGTTCGTTTAAAATTTGTGCGACAGTCCTCCCTGCATTCTGTTGAATTTGTGCAGCAGTGATTAAAGTGATTACTTTACTAGTTCCGTTTTGCTTTTGCTCAATCTTATTGGCTGTTACAATTACGTCTTCTAGTTTGTTAGAAGTGCTGTTTTGTACTGCACTATCTTTTTGTAATTTGTCTTTTTGTTGCCCAAAGACGAGGGAAGTGGCGATAAGGCACACTGAGAGCGTGAACATTTTTTTGCTCATTGTTTTATTTTTTGAGTGAACAATGAGCTTTCTGGAATAAGAGAACCATATGAGATTTTGGCTAGCCAAAATTTAATACAATCCTTGCTTTTTACCCGAAAGCTTTTTGGTTTTATGCATCAGGCAGGTATTCTGGCTCGTTCTTTACTAAGAATCCTTCCCAAATTACTTCAGTGGACATTTCTTAAATGCTTGCGCATCGAACTTACAGCTACGGGAATAGCTCCAGGTTTGAACTGGATTCCCTTTTAATCATTTTCATGAACCTAATCCACAGCAAATTTATTCTCTTTTTATAGAGGGTGGGTATTTAATTATTAACTCGTTGTTGAAAACTCCCAATAAGTTTGCTACATTTATAATTAAGTAAAGTTTCAAGCATTATTCTATGAGCACAAAACCAAAACAAGGCATTAACTTTTTTAGTTTAACCATGATTGTGGTTAGTTTAGTAATAGGTATGGGTATTTTTAAAACGCCTGCTACCATTGCTGCAAAATCTGGCACACCAATAATCTTTTTTAGTGCTTGGATAATTGGAGGAATTATTGCTTTGTTTGGCGCTTTGACCTATGCAGAAATTGGACAGCGTTTACCTGTGATGGGCGGCTACTATAAAGTATTTGCACATTGTTATCACCCTGGAGTAGGATTTACAATCAATGTATTGATATTAATAAGTAACGCTGCTTCATTAGCGGTTGTGGCTTTGATTGGTTCTGACTATGTAAGTGATTTGCTATTTGGACATCCATCAAGTACTTTTTTTAATGTTTGTATTGCTTCCTTATCTGTGGGGCTTTTTTATATAGTGAATTTATTGGGATTGAAAACAAGTAGTCGCACCCAGAATGTATTAATGGTGGTGAAAATTAGTTTAATCGTTTTGCTTATCTCTTCTTTATTCAAAGGGGTAACTGTTGCACCACATGGATTTAACGAAGGAAAAATTTATGCATATGATGGGCATAATAGTGCGTTGCTATTATTAGTAAGTTTAGTGGCTGTATTCTTTACCTATGGAGGCTATCAACAAACCATTAATTTTGGATCAGAAGTGCAATCTGCGAAAACAATGCAAAGAGGTATTGTATTTGGCATCGGCATTGTTTTGTTTTTATATTTTGCAATCAATTATACTTATGTTCAAGTCATTGGATTTGACAATATGAAAAATGCCAATGCAATTGGATCTTTACTTTTTGAAGCTTGGTTTGGAAAATTTGGCGCTAAAGTGTTTGACTTTGCCATGGTCTTAAGTGTACTTGCTTATGTGAATGTTTTATTAATGAGTAACCCAAGGGTGATGTTTGCGATGAGCGAAGACAATGTATTGCCTAAAATATTTCAATCTCAAAATGTAAAAACGGGCGCCCTTGTTCCAGGTCTTACCGTTTTTGCGATCACCACTATTTTAATCACTTTCTTTGGAAAGGGGGTAGATGATGTGTTGAGCTTCAGTATTTTCTTAGATTGCCTAGGAATGAGTACTTCTGCTGCGACATTATTCATTTTACGCAAAAAAGGACAGGGGGATGCTGCCGTAACAGGTGGTTTAAAACGCTGGACACCTATTTTAGCAGCTATTTTCGTACTGTCTTATGCCTTTGTTGCAGTAGCGGTGGTGATAGACAAGCCTTATTCTGCCCTAACTGCAGTTATTTTAGTAGGGATTGTTTTGGTGCTTTATCGTCTATTTTACTATAAAAAGGCCTCCTAAGAGGGGTTTTAGCCTTTTATACCAACCCAAAGCTGTTCAGCCATATTGAAGTCCGTTTGTCTAAAAATTAGACAACTCTTTATGTTTGTCTTACTTTTGTATTCTGAAATAGGAATTCATCATTTACAATACAAACAATGAGATACATTTTTTCTTTTATTTTTCTTGTTTTTGCCCTCAATTTGAAGGCCCAAGAGCCAACAAAATGGGATTTAAAAACATGTGTGGAATATGCAGTTAAGCATAATATTTCGGTTCAACAAGCAGATATTCAAGCTAGATTGGCAAAACTTCAAGCGGAGCAGGCTAAGTCCAATCAATTACCAAGCTTGACTGGATCATCTGGTGCGGGTATGCGTTTAGGTCGTTCTATTGACCCAGTAACGAACGCCTTTACGACAACGCAATTTTTATTTAATAACTTTGGATTGAACGGAGGTGTTCAATTGTATAATAACAATCGTCTAAATAATACAGCTGCTGCAAGTAACTATAATTGGTTAGCTAGTATTGCTGATCTTCAGACAGCAGCGAATGACATCTCTTTAAATGTTGCTACATTTTATTTGCAAGTTTTATCTTCTATAGAGCAATCTGAAATCGCAAAAATTCAAATTGCACAAACTACTGAACAATTGGCGGCGACTAAAAAACGTGTTGATGTAGGGTTACTTCCTGAAATAAATTTATTAGAATTAGAAACACAATTAGCAAATGATAGCAGCAATTATATCACTGCCATCTCTAATGTGGCACAAAGTAAATTAAGCTTAAAGGCATTATTAAATTTGGACGCGGCAGATGCGTTCGAAGTATTTGTTCAACCAGTTGATCAAATCAAATTACAAGGCTTTGCAGACTTACAGCCTGATTATGTGTTTACTGTTGCAGAACAAAATTTACCAAATATTAAAGCAGCTAACCTTCGTTTAAAAGCTGCCGAAAAGAATAAACTGGTTGCAAAAGCGGGCTTCTTTCCAACTTTAAGCTTTGGCTATTCTTTAAGTAGTAATTTCTCTAACTCATTTAAGTATATCAGTGGTGTGGAGCCTGCTGGATTTAGTAATATCACAGCGAATAGTCCTTTTGTAACGGTTGGTTCTGCTAAGTATTATGTTCAAAGTCCTTTATACAATACGAAGACAAGTACTAGAGACTTTGGCAATATCTGGAATGGATGGGGCAAGCAATTAGATAATAACTTTGGACAGAATTTTGGATTTCAATTGTCTATCCCAATTTTCAATGCTAATCAATCTAGAAATACTTACCAACAATCTAAGTTAAACTACCAATCAGCAAGTTTACAACAAGAGAATACACAAAGAAAATTAAAGCAAGATATTTATGCAGCTTATACCAATGCGGTAGTGGCTTTCAATAAATTAAATGCAACTCAAAAGGCGGTTACTTCTGCAGAGAAAGCATACAGCTTTGCCACTAAACGTTATGAGCTTGGCTTGTTAGGAACAATTGAGTTATTAAATAATCAAAACAACTATTTAAAAGCGAAAGTGAATTTTAAGTCGGCTCAATATGAGTATGTATTTAGAATTAAATTACTTGAGTTTTATAAAGGAGAAGCACTTTCTCTTTAATCAATTAAAAGCATCGTAAAAATAAATAAAATGAATAAGAAAATCATTTGGAGTATTGTAGGTTTCGTGACACTAGTTGTGGTCTTAGTAGGCCTAAAAAAAGCGGGCATTATCGGTAAAGAAGAAGGTACAGAAGTAACTGTTGAGAATGTTCAACTAAGAACAATCACTGAATCGGTAAATGCAAGCGGTAAAGTTTATCCAGAAATCGAAGTTAAAGTAAGCCCAGATATCTCTGGAGAAATCGTTAGCCTTTTTGTAGAAGAAGGTGCGAAAGTAACTAAGGGCCAGGTTTTAGCAAAGATCTATGCAGATATCTATTCATCTCAAAGAGATCAAGTAACTGCTTCTGTAAATCAAGTGAAAGCGCAATATGAAAATGTAAAAGCGAATTTAAGTGGTTTAAAGAATGGTTATGAAAGTTCTAAAGCTGCCTACGAGCGTTATAAAAAGTTATTCGCCGATAAGATTGTTTCAAGAGCAGAATATGAGCAAGTAGAACAAACTTATCGTTCTGCTGAGTCTAGCTACAATGCGGCAAAAGAGTCTATTAAAAGTGGCGAAGCGCAGGTGCAAGGAGTAAGAGCGCAATTGGCTAGAGCAGAAAAGGATTTGGCTAGAACAACGATTGTATCTCCAATGGATGGTATCATTAGTTTAATGAATGTAAAGAAGGGGGAGCGTGTAGTTGGAACAGCACAAATGGCTGGTACCGAAATGATGCGTGTAGCAGATATGAAAAGTATTGAAGTGAGAGTGGATGTGGGTGAGAATGATATTACAAAAGTAAAATTAGGAGATACTGCTTTGGTTGAAGTAGATGCGTATAACAACAGAAAGTTCAAAGGAATTGTTTATAAAATTGCAAATCCAATTACGGCAGCTTCATCAGGTATTTCAAGTGCTGCAGAAGTAGCAAACTACAAAGTTCATATTCGTTTATTAACAGACAGCTATGCAGACTTGATCAAAGAAAATGCCATTTTCCCTTTCCGTCCAGGTATGACTGCAAGCGCAGATATCCAAACTAAATCTAAAGTAAATGTGATCTCTGTGCCATTGAATGCGGTTACAACTAGAGACAACGATGGCCAAGGCAAGGATACAAAAGTTTCAAGTACAACTGCAAGTTCTTCAGAAAAAGAACCTGCTAAAGAGCAAGAATTAAATGAAGTGGTATTTGTTTTACAAAAGGACAATAAAGTGAAAATGGTGAAAGTGAAAACAGATATCCAGGATCTAAACTTTATTGAAGTAGCTGGCGTAAAAGTAGGTGACCAAGTAATTACTGGTCCTTATAGTATCGTTAGCAAGACTTTGAAGGACGGAAGTTTGGTAAAAGTTGTTACGAAGGAAAAGTTATTCGAAGAGAAAAAATAAGATTATAGTATAAAATCTACCTAAAAAGGGGGTGCATATAAAAAATGCATCCCCTTTTTTATGAATTTCTTATGTTTGTAACATGGAAAAGAAGCAAATTGGATTAATAGGTAGTGGAAGTTGGGCTACAGCTATTGCGAAGATTGTGACAGATAACGGACATCAAATTAATTGGTGGGTAAGACAGCAAGCTAATATTGATTATTTTGTCAAAAGAAAACACAATCAACATTATCTAAGAAATGCCTATTTTGATGTACAGCAGCTAACTTTTTCTACAGATATTAAATGGGTTTTAGCGCAATCTGATATTGTAATCATTGCTGTACCATCTATACATATTGAATCAACTTTGTCGTCCTTAGATGCGGAAGATCTAAAAGGAAAACTAATTATATCTGCCGTAAAAGGGGTATTACCTAAGCACAATATTTTATTAAATCAATATTTGGCAAAGCAATTTCAGTTCCCGATTGAACAATACTTTACTTTGCTTGGCCCAAGTCATGCAGAAGAGGTTGCTTCAGAGCAATTATCCTATCTGACTTTTTCTGGTGTAGACGAATCAGCAACCACCTTAATTGCTAGTCATTTTAAAACCGATTATATCAATACCATCGTTAATAAAGATGTGATTGGTGTACAGTATGCTGGTGTTGCAAAAAATATTTATGCATTAGGTGCTGGTATTGCACACGGTTTGGAATATGGAGATAACTTTTTAAGCGTATTCATTGCGAATTGTGCAAATGAAATGCAGTTGTTATTGAAAAAAATCATGGATGAAGAAGGGACTAGTTGTAGTTCAATCAATCACAATGCCTCTGTTTATTTGGGAGACCTTTTAGTGACTTGTTATTCATTGCATAGTCGAAATAGAACCTTTGGTAATATGATCGGAAAAGGTTATTCAGTAAGGGCTGCAGAATTAGAGCTGAATATGGTTGCGGAAGGATATAATGCTAGCAAGTGTATCTACACCATGAATCAAACTTTAAATGTTGAACTCCCAATTATGGAAGCTGTTTATCAAATTTTATGGGAAGGAGCAGATCCATCTACCACTTTTAAATCTATAGAGAAGCTTCTAATATAAAGAAATCAGATGCAATCCCATCTGCTAAAAATTTAGCCGTATTTTTTAAAGCAATGCTATTTTCGATTTGTTGAAAATAGTCTTTTGATTTTAATGCATCTAATGTGCGGATTGTATGTTCTAAATAGTTGGCTCCAAATTTTTGCTCAATTAAGTCAAGGTCAAACCCTTCTATTCTTCTTAAGCTTGTCATGATGTATTCGTTGTACCGATTCGCATCAGACAAGTATTCGATTTCGAAATTTAATTCCTCTTTATTTAGACTACTGATATACAGTGCGTTGTTAGCGATATTCCACTGCCTTGATGCGCCATTAAATGAATGAGCAGAAGGGCCCAGTCCCAAGTAGGTTACACCAGACCAATAATTGCTATTGTGTTGACTTCTGTAACCAGGTGCAGCGAAATTAGAAATCTCATAATGCTCCATACCCATCTTATTCAATCTTGCTGTTAACAGTTCAAAATGTGCTGCTTGTTTTTCGGGGTCCACATCTTCTAATTGCTGCTTTTCAATTAGCTTTTTTAATGCAGTTTTGTCTTCTACTGTCAGGGCATAACAGGAGACATGTTTGATGTTGTATTTTTCTATCCAATCTAAATCAGCTATTAACGCCTCCTTACTTAAAGTAGGTGTGCCATAAATTAAATCAATGCTAATATTGTCAAATCCTGCTGCTTGTGCTAATTCAATCGCAGCATGTGATTGTTCAACACTATGCGCTCGATTCATCCAACTTAATGCCTCTGCTTGAAAGCTCTGTATCCCAATGCTTAACCTGTTAATGCCAACTTGTTTCCATACATTTAGTTTGTCTGCATCTATATCATCAGGATTAGCTTCAAGGGTACATTCTATCTTTTGGGCAATCTCAAAATGCTTGTATAGTATACCTAAGATCGTTTTTAATTGGTCCGCGTTCAGCAAAGAAGGCGTGCCACCGCCAAAGTAGATCGTTTCTATAGGTTGGTCTAAGTACCCTTTCTGAAGTCTAATTTCTTGTATAATTGCTTGCACAAAGGATTGAATATGTTCTGTCTGTGTAGAAAAATGAAAATTGCAATAATGACATGCTTTTTTGCAAAATGGAATATGTAAATAGATGCCTGCCATAAGTAGAATTCCAACAAAGCTAGTCATTGTTCTTTAATTCTGAATTAGTATACTTATTTTTGCAGTAGATGTTAGCCTTAATAAAGAAACTTCCCTTTTTCCTCCTTGGACTTTTTGTATTGTCCAGCTTTACATCTGTGAAGCAAGTAAATCAAAAGGATACAGCATTGTTTTCATCTGATTCGTCTACAAGTATAAATGACTCCCTTGTAGTTAAAGACACATTGTGGTTAAAGTATACACCCATTGTGCCTAAAACATTTATTCAAGCGGATGCTTGGTACCTTCAATCTATTCCAAGGGATCCAAGAGATAGTAGTTTTAATATTGTACGATTATATAAAACGTATTACACACAAAAAAAGAATGTGTATCAATTGTACAATCAAAAATCTACATTAGCGAATGCAGGTGATGTATTGTATAAGATAGAACAAAAGTTTTCAATGCCGGATAAAGACATACTTTTTTATGCCATCATTGCGCTGCTTTTATTATATGGTTTTATTGTTAATATTTTTCCTCAATACATTCCAAAATTATTTAGTCAATTTAGTCAATCTTCATTAAGAATGTTGCAAAATAGGGAGCAGCTATTACAAAACAGTATCGCCTCTTTGGTAATGAACATGAGTTTTATAATGAGCTTTTCTTTGTTTACAACACTTATCATTTTCAACGACCACCTGTTGCCAATCAATTTTTGGGAGGGGTACTTTTACATGTGTCTTTTTTTCTCCGGATTATATACTGGCAAATTTATTTGTTTAACTATTGCTGGTTATGTGTTTAACACAAAGGACTTAGTACAGACCTATATTTTCGTTGTCTTTATGATCAATAAAGTATTGGGTGTCTTATTAATCCCCTTTATTTTAATACTTGCATTTGCAAAGCCTTTTTTACACATATATGCAATTTCTGGGGCTAGTTTTTTGCTTATACTATTGGTGTTGTATAGATACCTTTTTTCATTAACATCTGTTAGGAATAAATTACATATCTCTTCCTTTCATTTTTTTCTTTACCTTTGTGCTTTCGAAATATTGCCCCTATTGATTTTATACAAATTTATAGTACAATATTTTGGAGGTACTTACTAAAGTAGAAAGCGTAAAATGGCAAAAGAAATGAGTGGAGACAAAAAAGCAACTGCAACTAAGTCCATTAAGAAAATTCTTATTTCACAAGCAAGACCAGAAAGTGAAAAGTCCCCTTATTTTGACTTAGAAAGAAAGTACAACGTGACTTTGTTTTTTAAACCATTTATTGAGTTAGAACCTATTGGTGCGAAAGAATTTAGAAAAACCAAAATAGAAATCTCTTCCTATACTGCTGCAATTTTTACAAGTAAAAATGCCATAGATCATTTCTTTAGAACCTGTGATGAATTAAAAGTCAACATTAGCCAAGACACAAAATATTTCTGTATTACTGAGTCTGTCGCATTGTATCTTCAAAAATTCATCATGTATAGAAAACGTAAAGTTTTCTTTGGCGCAGATGGGACTAATAAAAAGTTATTCGATGTTTTGAATAAGCATAAAGCAAACGAACAGTTTCTTTATGTATGTAGTGAAAATCAGCAGGATAATGAAATTGTCAACTGGTTAAAAGACCATGATTGTACTTTTGACCTTGCCTATATGTACCGATCAGTAAGTAGTGATATCAAGCCTCTTTTGAAAGAAAACAAGTTTGATATTATCTGTTTATTTACACCTAGTGGCTTAAAGAGCCTGTATGACAATCAACCAGATTTCGTTCAAAACGGAACAACCCTTGCTGCATTTGGTTCTAATACTTGTAAGGCGATAGAAGATGCTGGCCTTAGTTTACAAATCAAAGTGCCAAGCCCACAAGTCTCTAGTATGTTTGCGGGACTGGATCAATTTTTAGCACAATTAGCTAAAAAGAAATAAAGTAAATTGCACTCCTATGAGTGCAGGAAAAAAATTCACCAACGATTTAGTTAAGGAAAAGAGTCCCTATTTGTTACAACATGCACATAATCCTGTGCAGTGGAGGCCATGGTCCCAAGATTTATTCAATGTTGCAAAGGAGGCTGATAAGCCCATCTTATTAAGTATTGGTTATGCTGCATGTCATTGGTGTCATGTAATGGAGCGTGAGAGTTTCGAAGATGAACAAGTTGCCTCCTATATGAATGAACATTTTATTAATGTTAAAGTAGATAGGGAAGAGCGCCCCGATGTGGATCATATTTATATGGATGCTTTACAGGCTATGACTGGCTCTGGAGGTTGGCCTTTGAATATTTTTCTTTTGCCAAATGGGCAACCATTTTATGGGGGCACTTATTTTCCGCCAATTGCAATGCAAAACAGGGCTTCTTGGATAGATGTTTTAAAAGGTGTTCAAAATGCTTTTATAAACAATAGAGATAAGTTAGTAGAACAAGCCACTCATTTAACGCAACATTTAATACAAACAAATATCAAAGCCCAAGATGGATTGAATGAAAATGCTGATGGGCAAAATAGGATTGCATCAGCAGACGATTTTCAATTGATTGCTCAAAGGATTTTGCATAATGCAGACACGCAATGGGGTGGATTCGGGGCAGCTCCAAAATTCCCTCAAACATTTTCTATACAAGTTTTATTCAGAAATCATTTTCAAAATAAAGACCAAGCATCTATTGTGCATGCGTTAAGGTCGCTTGATAAAATGATTCAAGGCGGTATATACGATCATTTAGGGGGTGGCTTTTCTAGATATAGTGTGGATGCAATGTGGCAAGCACCTCATTTTGAAAAAATGTTGTACGACAATGCCTTACTACTTGGTGTTCTTGCAGAAGCGTATCAGATTTCTAAAAAGTCAGTTTATTTAAATATTATTGATGCTACTTTTAACTTTTTACAAAGAGAGTTATTCAATGGACAAGGAGGCTACTATGCAGCCTTAGATGCAGACTCAGAAGGGATTGAAGGGAAGTTCTACACTTGGAGTTATGATGAAATTAAAGCGATTGTTGATCCGAATTTATTCGAATCATTTTGTGCTTATTATCAAATTAAAGAAGAGGGTAATTGGGAGCATACTAATATTCTTTGGACACAATCTGATATAGAGCAGGAGTGGGAACCGACATTTGAAAAAGAAAAAGCTAAACTATTTGAAATTCGTTCCAAAAGAATAAGACCTGCGTTGGATCATAAAGTTATTTTAGGATGGAACTGTATGTTGGTTGTTGGATTTTGTAAAATATATGCAGCAACAACAAATTTAAAATACAAGGAGGCAGCTGTGGAATGTATGCAATGGATTGAGTCTAACTTATTTGATCAATCAGGAGCCTGCTTTTACCATCATATTACGGATGGGGAAACAAAAACAAAAGCTTTTTTAGATGATTATGGAAACTTGATACAAGCCTATATCCAATTACAAGAAATTTCTGGAGATACAAGCTATTTGATTAAAGCGAGAAAATGGATGGAGTATGTATTGGAACATTTTATAGATGAGGAGGGGCTCTATTTTTATTATACTGCAGCCTATCAACAAGATGTCATTATTCGAAAAAAAGAAAATTATGATGGCGCACAGCCAAGTGGGAATGCCCTGATTTGTAGCAGTTTGCTTTATTTAGGGACAGTTTTTGAGCAATTAAATTGGATCAATCATGCAGAGAAGATGATCGCCTCAATGCGAAAATCAATGGTCCAATATCCAGGTTCATTTGGATGCTGGGCTCAGAGTTTTTATCAAATGTCAGTTGGCTTGGTTGAATTGGTTGGAATAGGCGCAAATGTCCATTTGGACTTGCCAAAACTGATTGCCCCCTATTTGCCCCACACAATACGCTTAACAAGTAGGGTTCAAAACGACAATATTCCGCTGTTGAAAGGCAAAATTAGTATTGAAAATCAATACTTTATGTGTAAAAATCAAACTTGTTCTAGCGCTATGCCTTCTATTGACCTTATTTTAGCAAAAATCTAACAACTAAAGTGTTAAATTGCATCACAAAAACAGGTGAAAATCAACTCATTCTATACCAATATGAACTCATTTTTAAAAAACAGTAGAATCAATTTTCCTATTGCTACTTTAAGCGTTTTAGTTTTATCGCTTACAATAATCGCTTTTGCACCTCCTAAAAAAAGCAAAAGAAACAGCAATAAAAAATTGGATCCACTTACTGTGACTATTCCAAGTGGCTCTTTTTATATGGGAGCAAGTGATGAGCAGATGGACCTTTCTATGATTAATAGAAAGAAATTAGTATCTATTCAGAGCTTTATGATGGATAGAACTGAAGTAACAAATGAACAATATAGAAGATTTGTTAAATATGTCGCGGATTCTTTGAAGTACTTGGCAATTTATGGCGGTGGTATTAATCAAAATGAAGATACGATTCGTGTCGATTGGGCTAAAGCGAATAGAATCAATCAAAACAGCAGGGCAGTGTTAGAAAAATTAAATGAGCTTTTATTGAGTCCTGATAATCGTATTCAAGGTAGAATTGAATTGGATCCCAATAAACTAGTATATAAATATTCATTTGTTGATTTAAAAGCGGCAGCAAAAGCTTCAAAAGGTTTAGAGCTTGCACTAGGTGATTATTTAATCACTGTAAATCAACCTGTCTATCCTGATACATTAGTTTGGATGCGTGATTTCTCTTACTCTTATAATGAACCATTGACTAGATTGTATTTTAGTCATGCATCTTACAACGATTATCCTGTGGTAGGTGTCACTTGGAAACAAGCAGTTGCATTCACACATTGGAGAACAAACAACAGTGATTACTTTGCTGGTAAGCCTGGTAGAAAAGATTATAAAATTGATGGTATCTACCGTTTACCAACAGAGGCTGAGTGGGAATATGCTGCGAGAGGAAATTCAAGAACAAACGCTATGTATCCATGGGGATCTCCATATACAAGAACTCAAGAAGGACGCTTGTTAGCTAATTTTAAACCAGGAAGAGGTGATTATTTTGGCGGGGATGCTAAGAATGATAATATCTACACTACTAAGGTTAAATCATATACAGAAAATGATTTCAAATTATATGATATGTCTGGTAATGTGGCAGAATGGACTAGCTCTGTATTTTATGAAGGTAGTTATAATTTCTTTGGTGACTTTAGCCCAGATGTACAATACAATGCAAAAGACAATGATCCAATTTTAATGAAGCGAAAAGTAATTAGAGGTGGTTCATGGAAAGACATTGCTTATAACTGTCAGGTAAGTTCAAGAAACTATGAATACCAAGACACTGCTAAATCCTATATTGGATTTAGGTGTGTGCTTTCAATGGCTCCAAGAGTGAATTAATTTTTCTACATAAACAAATAAACAAACTTTTAAATTTTCCTAATGGCAAAGACAATTTCAGAAAGAACAAATAAGATCGTAAACGTCATCATCTCTCTTGGTGCCGCTATAGTAATCATTGGTGCACTTGCAAAAATCATTCACTTATCTTGGGCTGATTGGGCTTTGATTGTGGGATTATTGACAGAAGCCGGCATATTTGTAATCTATGCATTCTTACCTCCTCCTCCTGTAGATCATGGTGGCGGTGGAGCAGCTGGTGGTGAAGTAAATGCAACAGAATTAGTGAATGCTTTGAACAATGTTCAGAAAACTGTACAATCTGTGTCAGATAATTTAGGCACGATCAATAGTTCTACTGAGGGTTTAAAGAATTTAAATAATCAGTTTTTATCAATGAGCAAGACAATCGAAGAGATGAATAATTTTTACGGAAGTCTAAAAGAAATGTCTACTTCAATGTCTTCGACTGTGAATGAAGCTGCAAGAACTAAAGAGCAAATGACACAGTTGGCTGATAACTTGACTCAGTTGAATCAAGTGTATAGCAAGATGATTCATGCAATGCAAGGAAAGTAACAACATTCGCAAAGCAGAACCAACCATTTTAATTTACTTAATAAAATATAGCTTAAATGTCGTTACCTAAGGAACCAAGGCAGAAAATGATTAACATCATGTATTTGGTGTTGACTGCGCTCTTGGCATTGAATGTGTCTAGCGAAATTTTAAATGCATTCAAAACTATAGATCAAAGTTTAATGAATGCAAATGTCATTATTCAAAAAAAGAATCAGGATATATATAAATCTTTAGAATCAAAATTAAATGATCCTAAAACTGCCGAGAAAGCAGCTATATGGGCTCCTAAAGCGAATAAGGCGAAAGCTTTATCAGATGAGGTGTTTGCATATATAGAATCTTTGAAGCAAAATTTAAAGGAAGAAGCAGGTTTGCAAATTAAAGACGGAAAAGAGACCTTTAAAGAAGATGATTTAGACGCAACTACAAGGTTATTTTTAAATAAGAAGTCTGGCAAATCATTAGGTCAGGAATTGTTTAATAAGTTAAAACAATACAAAGAAGATTTAGCTGCTATTGATCCTGCTATCCAAAAAGAGGTTATTCCTTCTATCTCTTTAGACTTGTCTATACCTGTATCTAATAATTTAGCTGCCAAAAATGACTGGGCTTATGCCTATTTCAATATGACCCCGGCTGTTGCTGCGATTACTATTTTGACTAAATTTCAAAATGATATTCGTAATACAGAAGCGCAAGTAGTGGAATATTGTCATAAAGAAATTGGTCAAGTTGAATTAATATATGATCAATTCAATGCCTTTGCTGCTTCTAATTCACAATACTTGATGTCAGGCGAAGAATTAGTTATCACAGCAGGTGTTGGTGCATTTAGTAGTGCTGCAAAGCCATCTATCTCTATAGACGGGGTGGTGGTTCCAGTTGGAACAGATGGTTCTGCTGTTTATAAATCTGTGGCAGGTTCAACACCTGGCGTTCAATCTAAGCGTGTTGCAATTTCTTTCTTGAAGCCAAATGGAGAAACTGCTAGAGTAGAGAAGATTGTTCAATACACGGTGGGTACGCCGTCTGGATTGGTTGTATCAACTGATAAAACAAGGGTTTTCTACAAAGGCATGGAAAATCCATTAAGCATCACAGGTGGAGGCGGTGGTGAAAAAATCAATGTGACAGTAGAAGGCGCTGGCTCTAATGTAAGAAAAGTGAGTTCTGGTCAATACATGGTGACTTGTGCGCAAACTGGTGTTGTAGTAGTCACGGTGAATGATGGTAAGCAAACGCAAAAATTAAATATTCCTGTAAAAAGAGTGCCAGACCCAATTGCGATTATTGGAGGAAGTGCTGGTGGTAATATGACTGCAGCAAAATTCAGAGCGCAAGGCGGTGTAATTGCTGACTTAAGAGATTTTGTATTCGAAGGTGTTAAATACAATGTATTGTCTTATATCGTTATTGCTACTGGCAAGGGTTTTGACGAGCCTGAATTTGCAGAAGTAAATGGTCCGGCATTTTCTGGAGGTGCAACTTCATTGATCAGAAAATGTCAACCTGGTACTACTGTTACAATTGGTGAAATTAAAGTATCAGAACCAGGCGGCGGCACAAGAAAATTAGATCAAACGATCACGTTTATTTTACAATAATCTGTTGGTTATTTTCAGATAAACGAGTTGATTGAAAAATATAAATGGTATTTATGAAAAAGACAATGAAAACAAGCTGCATCGTTCTTGCCTCTTTGGTACTAACTGTATCTGCGCATGCGCAGTTTTCTTATGGCGCAAAAAAGAAAGCCACGACAGGTAAGACAGCACAGGATTCGGTCATTAAAAAAACGGATGCTCCAGTCTCAAATAATAATGCACAATCGAATGCAACTCCTGCTTCAATTCCATCAAATATCAAGCCTGGCAAGACCATTGACACAACTGTAGTTGGTGGATTTAATGCTAATAATAAAAGAAGTTTGAGAAATGGGTATGCATTCTTTTCTGAAACCAATTCAAGAAAAGGAATCAGAGAAAGATTGCCTTTGCCATATGAAAATTTAAGAGAAGAAGATGCTTTATTCAGTGAGTTTGTTTGGGAGGAAATTGATGCAAGAGAAAAGATTAATAAAACTTTCATGTATCAATCTTATGATGAGAATGGAGACCAACGTTTCTTTGCCGTATTGTTACGTGCCATTGAGAAAGATGGTGTAGTGCCTTTTTCTACAGTGGATGACAGATTTACTACGCCAATGACACTGGATGAAGTGAATGCTTCTTTGAAAGGAAGTTTAGATACGCAATATGTTCAAAATGTCATGGATCCCAATGTGATGGATACTGTAGTTGGGTATAATACAAATTTAGCGCCCAACCCAGATTCTATTTATACATTTAGGTTAAAAGAGCAATGGATTTTCGATAGTAAAACAAGTAGAATGTACAGTAGAATTATCGGTATTGCTCCAATTGCTTCTGTTCAAATCGGTAACAAAGTGGTAAAGCGTCCTCTATTTTGGATTTATTATCCTGAGTTGAGAACAAGTTTAGCAAAAGCAGAAGTGTATAACCCAAGAAATATTTCTAGTCGTATTACCTGGGAAGAATTGTTTGAAAGCCGTTACTTTAATGGCTATGTAGTTAAATCGACATTAGATAATTATAACGATAAGTTGTTGAATGCACTTTATAAAGACCCTGTTAAACGCCTACAAGAAGGGGATAAAATCAAACAAAAAATATTTGATTTCGAACAAGATCGCTGGGTGTATTAATCTTTCTTAAACGCAGCTAATAATATTTTAGTTTTTGAAGCGCCAATCAGTTCAGTTAAAACGCTGGGATTGGCGCTTTTTATTTTACTGACCGATTTGAAGTAACTCAATAAAGTCTCTTTTGTTTTTGGTCCAATGCCTTCTATATGGTCTAAGCTATTTTCAAATGCGCCTTTAGACCTTTGCGCTCTATGGAATGTAATACCAAAGCGATGTACTTCGTCTCTTATATTACGGACAAGGTTATGTGCAGGACTATTCCAGTTGAGTAAAATGGAGCTTGTATCCCCTGGGAAGAATAACTCCTCTATATTTTTAGCCAAGCCAACAGTTGTCACTTTATCTTGAATACCTAACTCTTTTAATGCATCTAGCGCAGCATTTAACTGCCCTTTACCTCCATCAATAATGATCAACTGAGGTAGTGGTTGTTTTTTTTGAAGTACCGAACTATAGCGCCTTAAAACGGTTTCGTGCATGCTGGCAAAGTCATTGATTCCAACGACGGTTTTTATATTGAATTTTCGGTAATCTGATTTACTTGGGATACCATTTTTAAAACAAACCATCGCTGAAACAGGGTAGGATCCTTGAAAATTTGAGTTATCAAAACATTCAATATGATTGGGCACAGTTGGAAGGGATAATAATTGTTTCAAATCAATCAACACCTCATTAACTGGTGCTGTTTCAGCAACCCTAACAAGTGCTTCTCTATGTTTCCAATCTTTTAAAGCATAATCGACATTCTTTTGTGAAAGCGCTAATAATTGTAATTTCTCGCCCAGTTTTGGAACGGTATACTTAATGCCTTTCTCTTTTTCAAATGGCTCTATGGGAACAATGATTTCCTTTGCTTCTGATTCAAGTTGGGTTCTAAAATAATGAATTGCAAAAGCTAAGATTGTTTCCTTTGTTTCTTCCAAAGGAATACTTAAGGGAAGCATATGTGTTTGCACGATGCGTCCTTCTTGTAGCATCAAATAATTCACATAAGCCTGGTCTTCTTCCATTGCGATGCTAAATACATCCATGGCTTCTTGTGACTTCGTTAAAATTTCCGATTTTGTTTGGTATCGTTCTAATTCTTCTATCTTCTTTTTTGTTTCATTGGCTTTTTCAAAAGCGAGTGCAGCAGCTTCTGCCTGCATTGTTTCTTTTAAATTTTGCACCAAGGGTTTTACATTACCCTTTAATAAATGTTTTACTTGGTCTATCGAATTGGCATAGTCTTGTTCTGTTTGAAAACCTTGACAGGGGCCTTTACAATTTCCTAAATGGTATTCTAAACATACTTTAAATCTCCCTTGTTGAATATTTTTTTGAGTCAGTGGAAGGGTGCAAGTTCTTAAAGGAATCGTTTCTTTAATATGATTGATCAATTCTCTTACTGCAAATACATGTGTGAATGGTCCAATATAGGTTGCCCCGTCTTTGAATTTACGCCTTGTCAAAAAGACCCTAGGGAAAGCTTCATTTTTAATAACGATATAGGGATACGTTTTATCGTCTTTTAAATTGATATTGTACTTAGGCTGGTAGTTCTTGATCAACTCATTCTCTAAGATGAATGCATCATGTTCTGAACTAACAATGGTGAATTTTATTTCACTTATTCTTTGAACGAGTTCAATGGTCTTTAAACTATGCTGATTAGATAGGAAGTAGGAGCTCACCCTGTTTCTTAAATGCTTGGCCTTGCCAACATACAATAGCTTGCCTTTATCATCAAAATATTGATAAATGCCAGGTTCCTGAGGGATGCTAGGTTGTATTTTTTTAAACTGCTCTTTCTCCATGATCGATGCTGCAAAAATACCGGTTTATTTTAACTATTTTTATACTATGGAACTATCAGTTAATATCCCGGCTTTATTATTCCCGGCAATCAGTCTGATTATGCTGGCCTATACCAATCGATTTTTAGCGCTGTCTAATCGAGTGCGCGTTTTACATGATAAGTATCAACAACAGGAACAGCGGTTGGTCATTTTTGGTCAAATTAAGAACCTTAAATACAGGATTAAGTTAATTCAGAGGATGCAAACCTACGGAGTAGCGTCCTTATTGCTTTCTCTATTGTCCATGTTCTTTATTTTTATCCAATTCCAGGGTATTGCAAAATTTATATTTGCTATAAGCTTGATTACATTTTCTGTTTCTATCTTTTTGTCCTTGATTGAAATACGATTAAGTACTAAAGCAATTGAATTAGAATTGAGTGATATGGAAGGATTGGAAGATCCTACAGTGATGGATTATCTTAAAAAGAAATTCGATAGAGAAGAGAAATAATTAATACAATTATTTTCCTTTTCTTTCTCCAATCTGTTGTCTCCACATGGCATAGTACAATCCTTTCTCATCCAATAAGCTTTGGTGGTTGCCAGATTCAATGACAGTGCCCTTTTCCAAAACATAAATTCTTGTTGCATGAATGATGGTGCTTAGTCTGTGTGCAATCATGATGGTGATTTGCTCTCTTTCTTTAGATAAGTCACGAATGGTGTCAGTGATTGACTCTTCGGTTAAGCTATCCAATGAAGAAGTAGCTTCATCAAAAATCAACAAATGCGGGTGTCTTAATAAAGCCCTTGCAATAGAGAGTCTTTGTTTTTCACCTCCACTTAATTTTAAGCCGCCTTCACCAATCACAGTAGCTAAACCATTTCCACCTTTATCTAAAATATTAGCACAACTTGCTTTGGTTAAAGCCAATAACATTTCCTCTTCACTTGCATCTGGCGCAACGAATGCAAGGTTTTCTTTTATAGTGCCTGCAAAAAGTTGTGTATCCTGTGTCACAAAACTTATTTGATTTCTCAATGCACTCATATCTATTTGTGCCGTATTCACTCCATTCACTAAAATCTCACCTTCCTGTGGTTCATAGAGGCCAACCAATAATTTGACCAAGGTACTTTTCCCAGCACCAGAAGGTCCAACAAATGCGATGGTTTCGCCTTTTTTTGCCTCAAAGCTAATTTGATCAATTGCTTTGAAATTTGCAGTTTGGTGTTGAAAGCCCACTTGCTTAAATGCCAATTGTTCAATAGCACCAACCGCTATAGGGTTGTTAGGTGGGGTATCGATTGGCTTTTTCATTAAAGCATCAAAGTTGTTTAAAGAAGCTTCTGTTTCTCTGTAACTCATGATGATACTACCAATCTCTTGTAATGGCCCAAAAATAAAGAAACTATAAAATTGCAAAGAGATCAATTGACCAACAGTTAGAATTTCTTTAAAGATTAACCACATTAAAGTAAAAGTAATAACCTGTCTTAATGCATTGACCATCGTGCCTTGAATAAAACTTAGTGAACGTATATTTTTCACTTTTTTTAATTCAAGCGCTAATATTTTATAAGTGTTATTATTTAGTCTGTTTATTTCTTGTGTAGTTAATCCAAGGCTTTTAACCAATTCAATATTTCTCAAACTCTCTGTGGTCGTGCCTGCTAAGCTTGTTGTTTCTTGAACGATATTTTTTTGAATTACTTTAATCTTCTTGCTCAATAAATTTGTGACATAAGCAATCATACTAGCACCACCAATATAGATTGGAATGATTGACCAATGCAATCTTGTGGCATAGACAGATACGAAAATCACACTTACTACAATACCAAACACTACATTGATTACATAACTAATAAATTTCTCACAATCCGCTCTTGCTTTGGTTAGAATAGATAAGGTTTCACCACTTCTTTGATCTTCAAATGCTTGATAAGGCAATTGCATCGAGTGTTTTAAGCCATCCGTAAACAAGGCTGCGCCAAATTTCTGAATAATTACATTTACCGTATAGTCTTGAAAAGCTTTAGCGATTCTACTCACCATGGCTGTACCAACTAGGAGTAATAACATATTGCCCACGCCTTTTAAGAACATCGCTTGCGTGCGCTCGTTGCCTGCAGGATCCAAAAAAGGGTTCTTTGCAAATCCATCAATAAGTTTTCCAAAGATCATAGGATCAAATAAGGAAAAAGTTTGGTTGATAGCTGCAAGGATAAAGGCCAAAAAAACTAAGCCTTTAAAAGGCTTAATGTATTGTATAAGTATTTTCATATTAAGAGGATGCTTTGTCTTCGTTAAAAAGTAAGTTATACCTAGCTATGCAGTCAAGTACTTCTTCGGTACCTTGCTTTTTCTCTGCACTGGTTACGAACCCTTCGGGCAAGTAGGGGAACATGGTTTTCAATTGTTCAAAGAATGCTTCTACATTTCTTTTTACGACCCCTGGTTTTTCTTTATCGGATTTTGTGAAGATAAGGGTATAAGGGATTTGCCATTGAAATAGTTGCTCTATAAATTCAAGGTCAATTTTTTGTGGACTATGTCTAGAATCAATCAATACAAAAACACGATTTAGATTAGGTCTTTTGCGTAAATAGTTTTCTATCATTTGTTCCCAACGACGACGACTACTTTGGGATACTTTTGCATAGCCATAACCTGGCAAATCCACGATGTACCATTTTTCTTGACGACCTTTCACCACTTCATTACTAATGATTTCAAAATGGTTGATTAATTGAGTCTTTCCGGGCGCAGAAGATGTTTTAGCCAATCCTTTCTGTCCACAAATCGCATTAATAATAGAGGACTTACCTACATTACTCCTTCCAATAAAAGCATATTCTGGTGCAGTTAAAGAAGGACATTGGTCGTAGTTAGGACTAGATATTAAGTAGGTAGATTTATATATTTTCATTGTTTCGTTTGAAGGATTGTTTTAAAATTTAGATTAAAACAGTCCCTGTCATTTCTTTAGGAATAGGCAATTCCATCATGGTTAAAATAGTGGGTGCAAGATCGCCTAGTTTTCCTGGTTGAATGGCGCCTTTCCAGTTTTTATCAATAATAAAGAATGGAACCAGATTCAAAGAATGCGCAGTGTTTGGACTACCGTCTTCATTCATCATGAAATCGGCATTGCCATGGTCTGCTGTTAAAAAGATGGTATAACCATTATTCAATCCTGCAGTGACTACCTTTTGAACACAAGCATCAACAGTTTCAACTGCTTTCACAACTGCGCTAAATACACCTGTATGCCCAACCATATCGGCATTTGCGTAGTTTAAACATATAAAGTCAGGATTGCCTGCATTGATTTCTGGTAAAATTTTATCCGTTAACTCTAAGGCACTCATCTCGGGTTGTAAGTCATAAGTCGCTACTTTGGGAGAGGCAGCCATGATCCTAGTTTCTCCTTCAAAAGGTTGTTCTCTTCCACCGCTAAAAAAGAAAGTAACGTGTGGGTACTTTTCTGTTTCAGCAATTCGAATTTGTTTTTTATTATTTTTTGCCAACACTTCACCCAAAGTATTTTCTAAGTTATCATTTTCAAAGACAACATGCACGTTCTTAAATGTCTCATCATACTTGGTCATGGTGGTATAATGTAAATCAAGTGGATGCATATTTTGTTCAGGAAAATCTTTTTGAGTTAAGACTTCTGTAATTTCTCTACAACGATCTGTTCTGAAGTTGAAACAGATTATGGCATCTCCATTTTTAATCGTTGCTACTGGTTGTCCATTTTCTATAATTACAGTTGGCAAGATAAATTCGTCTGTAATTTCTTTTGCGTAATTTTCTTGTATTGCTTCCATTGCAGAGGATGCATTGCTCCCAACGCCATTTACCATTGCGTTATAGGCTAGTTGAACCCTTTCCCATCGCTTATCTCTATCCATCGCATAATACCTGCCACTTACTGTTGCAATTTTTCCAACAGAATTTTTCAAATGTATCTCTAGAGATTCAACGTAACACTGACCACTTTTTGGATCTGTATCACGTCCATCTGTAAACGCGTGAATAAATACATTCGTCAAACCTTCGGACTTACACAAGTCACAAAGTGCTTTTAAATGTTGTGTATGTGCATGCACACCTCCATCGCTCACCAAGCCAAGCAAATGCAATGGCTTGTTATTTTCTTTTGCATAACGGATAGATTGAAGCAGTGTTGGGTTGCTTGCAAATTCCCCCGTTTTTATAGCTACATTAATTCTTTGTAATTCTTGATATACAATTCTACCCGCACCTAAGTTCAAATGTCCTACTTCGCTATTTCCCATTTGCCCATCTGGCAAACCCACTTCTTCGCCACAGGTCACTAAAGTGCTGTTTGGATAATCTTTATAAAGACTAGTTACAAAAGGAACATTGGCATGTTGAATTGCATCTGCTTTAGAAACCTGACCCAATCCCCATCCGTCCATGATCACTAATATTACTTTTTTTGACATATTCTCTAACTTTTTATAGTGTTGCTTATAAATTCTTTATTTTTATACCTCAAAGTTTCAAAATACTAGGCACATTACAAACTTTATCCTACTATTAAAAGATAAAAATGAAGTTAATCTCAAAAATACTTGTCGTATTGGCTCTTTTGCAGTGCAGCATTGCCGTTCAAGCGCAAAATGAAACCGAATTATTGGTGCAACATTTGCAAACTAGCAACTTCAATGCCTTGCAAAGCTTTTGGGATAGTCAAGTGGAGTCTAGCATTTTAGATCAAGTTTCATCTAAGCCATTAACTGCAGCACAAGCCAATGAAAACTTACAATCGTTTTTTAATCAAAAAAATATTGTAGGTTTTGAGAAAAGTGCAGAAAGAAAACTGGGTAATACATTGTACCTAACTGGTAAACTTTTGTCTAGCCAACAAAAATTTAATTTGACTTTATTACTTCAATCAACAAAGAAAGGATTTGTGATTGTAAGCATGAGGGTGAGCTAGTAATCAACAAATGTCGTCATGAGTAAAAAGCCTAAAAATACATTCAATAGTTTTTCTAGTATTCCTTTAGTGTATAGCACTAATCCGGATTATATGTTGCCTAAGGAAGACGAAGAGAAAATCACTTTACCTGCAGCTGAACAACCTCTTAGGATCATCTTAGAAACAAAACATAGAGCAGGTAAGACTGTTACAATCGTGTATGGTTTTGAAGGTGCAGAAGCTGAAATAGAAGTGCTTGGAAAAGCATTAAAAAATTATTGTGGCACAGGCGGATCTGTAAAGGATGGTGAAATAATTATTCAAGGAGATCACCGTCAAAAAGTTTTCCAATACCTAAAACAAAAGGGATACAATAAAGCAAAGCTTTAGAAATTTACTTCCAAGTTCATGCGCTCTTTTAATTGCAGAACGAGTGGATATTGCTTTGCAATATGTTCAAATTTCTGTTTGCTGTTCAATTTCAAATGCAATGGCACATCTTCTTTTTCTCCACCATCTACAAGAATACTAAATTGGATGGCACGATTTTGAAAGCGCTCCCAAATGGTCTCCATTAGGCTCATTCTTTCTTGCTCCACAAATTTCTGAGCAGTAAGGGCAGGAACGGTAATTGTAAAATGTGTAGGATCTTCTATTTGTAATGTGGCAATTCTGAAAGTGCCTGCTACAGAGTGCTTCAGCTCTTGCTCCATCTTAACTGCATACTCATTCCAGCAGGATTGAAGGGTTTCCATATCCAAAGAAATGGCTTCTTTTACCTCTTCGATATTGTATTCGCTACCATATTTTTGTTGTAGTACAGCTAAAAGACTTTTCTTGCCTCCAAGATTAGGTTGTATAGTATTTAAAGCAGGATTGGCGATAGGCTTATTGACTGTAGGCGCTGTTTCGGTCGTATTTTTCGCACTATTAATCTCTTGATTTGTAGTTTGAGCAATGCCTTCTATTTTGGGTTCTGCCTTTTGATTTAGATTTTCTGCCATTGCTGGCTTTTCAATCACTTTAGTAGAAGATGCATCTGGCCCTGTAGAAGTAGTTGAATTTTTTGTTGCAGCGGTCTCTATTACTAATTTAGCTTCTGAGTTAACAACGATATTACTTAAAGGAATAATCTTTTTTGTGCGAATAGGGTAGTGTGTATCAACTAGTTTTTTTTTACTAGCTGGCCATCTTCCATACTTAATTCAATTGCTTGTTGTAGAAAGTTGAGTTTAATCAACGCTAATTCTACGTGCAATCTTTTATTACGCGCCATCTTAAATTGAATCTCGGCTTCATTTAAAATATTCAATGCACTCACTAAATAGGGGGTGCCCGTTTTTTCGGCTGCAGCAATATATTGTTCTCTCCATCCTTCTATAGATTCAAGTAAATGCGCGCTGGCTTTGTCTTTGCAGACAAGGATATTTCTAATGAATGCAGCCATGCCATAAAGTACTGTGTCGCCTTCGAAACCTTTTTGGTTGATTTCGTCGTACAATAACATAGCGCTTGTAAGGTCTTGTTCTGTTAAGTGGGTTAATAACTTAAAGAAATAACCTTCGTCTAAAATATTTAAATGCTCTAATGTGTTGTCATATGTTAATGCACCATTCGAGAAACTAACTATTTTATCTAGGATACTTAAAGCATCTCTCATACAACCCTCACTCTTTTGAGCAATCAATTGTAATGCGTTTCTTTCCGCCTTAATATGTTCTTTCTCTACAATTTCTTCTAAATGCTTTACGGTATCCTCTGGTACAATCCTTTTGAAGTCAAAAATCTGACATCTACTTAAGATAGTTGGAAGGATTTTATGTTTTTCGGTCGTAGCTAAAATAAAAATAGCATAGGGTGGTGGCTCTTCTAATGTCTTTAAAAATGCATTAAAGGCACTCGCACTTAACATGTGGACCTCATCCACAATATATACTTTGTATTTACCTGCTTGAGGAGCAAAACGAACTTGTTCCACCAGGGTTCTGATATCGTCTACCGAGTTATTACTCGCAGCATCTAATTCATGGATATTTAAACTTGCCCCTTTTTCAAAAGAGACACAGCTTTCACATTGGTTACATGCTTCTCCCTCTTTTGTAATATTGGTACAATTAATCGTTTTTGCAAGGATACGTGCACAAGTTGTCTTACCCACACCTCTAGGACCACAAAACAAAAATGCATGTGCTAGGTGTTGGTTTAAGATTGCATTCTTTAAAGTAGTGGTAATATGAGATTGACCCACCACTGTATTAAAGTTTTGAGGACGGTACTTTCTTGCTGATACGATAAAATTCTCCATACTTGAGCTGCAATATACTGCATCAAAAGGTAATTTTCTGAGCTAGGGAATAAATCTTATCCCCCATTTCTGAAATCCTTAACTGTCTTGACCTGGGGTCTTGTATTCCATCACTGGATGGCGCTCAAAAGGGTGTTTTTGGGTGTCAAATATATGCCTCCAAGTGACCATTCTTCTACTTGGATTGGCGCCTAAACTTTTGTAAATATTCACCATTTTGGGATTCCAGTCTGCGGCCCATCCCATTTCGTATTCATCGTATATGCCAATTTTATTGAGCATTAATGAACTAGCATAGATCAAGAAACTGTCTATGCCCAATGATTGAAATTTAGGAACAACACCAAATGCCAATCCTGTTAATCTTGTATTTTGTTTCATCCATTTCATCCACATTAAATGGATTTTTTGTTTCCATCCAAGTTGTCCATTAAAATGTTTGAAATATTGATTTACATCGGGTATGTTGATGAACATAGCGATGGGCTCTTCTTTATAATAAGCAAACCAAATAACCCTTTCGTCCATCACAGGTTTCAAGGATTTAAATAGTTTCATGATTTGTTCATGAGTGATGGCTTTTGCTTCGCCATGTTGCGCCCATGCTGAATTATAAATATGCACAAAATCATGTGCGAATTGATCTAAATGATTTTTATCTAAATGCTTGGCAACATAACCAGGTTTTGCCTGAAACTTTTCATAGCGCTCTTTGAAACGATCAGGTAGTCCTGATGATATTAAAATGCGATAATAATATTGGTTGTAAAAATTTTGGAATCCATAGTTGGCAAATAAAGTTTCATAGTAGGCTGGGTTAAAAGACATACCATACATTGGTTCTCTGTCAAAGCCTTCTACCATTAACCCCCACCATTTGTCTCTATCTCCAAAGTTAACGGGTCCATCCATCGCCTCCATGCCTTCTGACTTTAGCCATTCTTTTGCTGTATCAAATAATAAATTAGCAACTGCTTGGTCATTGATTGAATCAAAATAACCGACACATCCTGTAGCAAAATCGGTGCCTTTGTTTTTGTATTTAGAATAATGAAAGGCAGCGATACGTCCGATTGTATTTCCTGCATCGTCTTGTGCAATCCATCTTCTTGCTGCGCCGTCTTTGAATAATTTATTTTTTTCTGGATCAAATGTGGCTAACACCTCATTGTCTAATGGTCGAATGTAATTAGGGTTGTCTTTATTTATTGTTGCATTGATAGTAACAAAGGCTTTATCTAATTCGGGTGTATTGACTTGAAGGATTTTCATGCCTGCAAATTAGAAATTTTTTAAGACACTTAAGGCAAAAATACCTGCAGTCTCCGTTCTGAGTCGGGTCGGGCCTAGCTGGATTGGTTCAAAATTTTTTGCAATTGCGGTCTTGATTTCGGCCGTTGAAAAGTCGCCTTCTGGACCAATAAGTAATAATAAATTATTGGAAGGAAGGATTGCTTTGATAGATGTTTTATCCGCAGGTTCGCAATGCGCAATTAATTGCTGCGTTGCATTTGCTTTTTCAATAAAGCGATCAAATGGCGTAGGCTCCTCAAGGATAGGCAGCCATGTTTGTTGGCTTTGTATCATTGCTGACTGAATTATCTGTTGCATTCGATCCATCTTAAAACGTTCGTGTATGGTTCTGTCACAAATTAATGGGGTAATTTTTGTCACACCCATTTCTGTCGCTTTTTCAAAAAGCCATTCTAGTCTTACTGCATTTTTTAACAGTGAAATACCTAAATGTAATTGCTGCGCTGGTGCAGGTGTTTGAATCGATTCACTGATTTGAACAATCGCATTTTTTTTATGAGCAACTTGAATAGTGGCATGAAATAAGCCACCTTGACCATTTGTGATATCAATTAAGTCGCCAGCCTCCATCCTTAAAACTTGAATGCAGTGCTTGCTCGAAGTTTCACTCAGTGTGAACTGAGTCATGCCAGCAGCTATTTGAGGTTCGTAGAAATAAGGAACGGACATAAAATCTATTTAGAATGGTTGTTCGTCATTAATACCATCATCAAATTCGCCGCCATTCATTTTGCTTCCTTGTATAAAGAATCTTCCACCGTCTTGCGCATCGTTGCCTCCTAAATTTTGTGAAAGCGGCTTGTAATTACTACCTAATCCTGGTATGCCAGCATCTCCATCCCATTCTTCAAATTTTTGCACGTCTAATCTTGCTCTCAACTTCACTAAATCCAAAGAACCGTTTCTATGTTTTGCAATTCTAATATGTGTTTCACCCATGGTACTTTCTCCCATCTCATTACTCATTACTTCATAGTACTCTGGTCTGTAAATGAACATAACCATATCCGCATCCTGCTCAATCGCACCCGATTCACGTAAGTCACTCAACTGAGGCATCTTACTTTCTTTTCTGGTCTCCACCGCACGACTTAACTGAGAAAGCGCAATGATTGGCACATTCAATTCTTTTGCTAACGCTTTTAAACTTCGAGAGATATTACTAATCTCTTGCTCTCTGTTTGAATTTCTATCACCCGATCCGCTCATTAATTGCAAGTAGTCGATGATGATAATTTTAACATCATGCTTGTTTACCAATCTTCTTGCTTTCGCTCTAAATTCAAAAATATTTAAAGCGGCTGTGTCATCAATATAAATGGGCGCAGATTCTAATTTATTAATACCCTTTGTATGGAGCTGTTGGTATTCGTAATCTTCTAATTTACCTCTAGAGATTTTTTCCATTTTAATTTCACTCTCCGCACTTAAAATACGCTGTACCAATTGTGAAGCACTCATCTCCAAACTAAAGAAACCAACCCCTTGTGGTTTAGTTGGATGTAAGGCTGCATTACGCGCAAGGTTCAATGCAAATGCGGTTTTACCCACAGAAGGACGTGCCGCCAAAATGATCAAATCCGTAGGTTGCCATCCGAAAGTAATTCTGTCCAAGGAAGCGAATCCACTTGGTACACCGGAGATCTCATCTTTCTTAGTTCTTAATTCGTCGATACGAGTAATGGATTCTGCTAATGCATTTCCAATGTCCACAAAGTTTTTCTTTAGGTAATTGTTGGTGATGTTGAACATCTTTGTTTCACTCTCGTCTAACAAATCAAATACATCGGTACTATCTTCATAAGAATTTGTAATAATCTCGCCACTAATTCTGATTAATTCTCTTTGTATAAATTTCTGTAAAACTATTTTTGAGTGTGCATCAATATTTGCTGTAGAAACAACGACATTAGTTAGTTTAGAGATATAGTAAGCGCCGCCTACTTGGTCTAAGTACTCACGCATTTTCAATTCTTCTACAACCGTCAACATGTCAATTGGCATGTTCTTTTGCTGTAAACTTTGCATGGACTGAAAAATCATTTGATGCGCCTCAACGTAAAAACATTCTGGCTTTAAAATTTCTGATACCGTATCAAATGCACTTTTCTCTAAAAGGATACCTCCAAGGATCGCTTCTTCCAATTCTCTTGCTTGTGGTGGAATCTTTCCATACATCATGGCGCTCACATCCACAGAGCTTGTTTTTTTTCTCGTAGTTGATCTTGTATTTAGGTTGGAGAGTGCCATATTATTGTTGCTTTTCTTACTGCGAAAATCCTTTCAAAATTCGGCATCTCGAAATTTAATTATCCAATTGGCTTATCCACAAGCGGTTTGAATAGGATTTGCACATCAAAAATAGAGTTATTCACGGGTTATGCAGGGAGATTTAAACATAAAATTGTACTTTTGAAGCATACCTTAAAGTAGCATCATGACCATTAGTTATCGCTGGCTATCAGAATATTTGCCAGTAACCATCTCCAAAGAAGAATTATCTACTATTTTGACCTCAATTGGTCTAGAAGTAGAGTCCATGGAATTATACGAAAATTTCAAAGGTGGCCTGCAAGGATTGGTTGTAGGAGAAGTGCTTGAAACTGCACCGCATCCTAATGCGGATAAATTAAAATTAACTAAAGTGGCTGTGGGCGGCGAGCGTCCTTTGAATATTGTTTGTGGTGCATCGAATGTAGCTGTAGGACAAAAAGTGGTTGTCGCTCAGGTTGGGACAACGATTTATCCTAAAAATGGCAGTCCAATTACCATGAAGTTGGCTAAGATTAGAGGAGAAGAAAGCGAGGGGATGATTTGTGCAGAAGATGAAATTGGTTTAAGTGAAGACCATGCAGGCATTATGGTGTTAGATGCTGCAATTCCTGTTGGAAAACCAGTGGCTGAACTATTTGATTACTACCAAGATTGGATTTATGAGATAGGCTTGACTCCGAATAGGATGGATGCAATGAGCCATTTTGGTGTGGCGAAAGACGTTTGTGCTTATTTGACCTACCATGCGGAAAAAGCGACACCTATTAGTCCATTTACAAAGAAGCCAATATTGGACGCTTCATTAGCGCCATTGGATGTGGTTATAGAAAGTCCAGAAGCTTGTGCTAGGTATAGCGGTATTTTAATAGAGGGTATTAAAGTAGCACCTTCTCCAGTATGGTTAAAAAATAAGTTACAGGCAATTGGTGCCAGATCTATTAATAACATTGTAGATATTACTAATTATATTTTACACGAAACAGGTCAGCCATTGCATGCTTTTGATGCCTCAAAAATTCAGGGACAAAAAGTAGTAGTGAAAAAATGTCCACAAGATAGTTTGTTCGTTACGTTAGACGAAAAAGAAAGAAAATTAACCGCACAAGATTTAATGATATGCGATACTGAAAAGCCAATGTGTATAGCTGGTGTTTTTGGTGGTTTGAATAGTGGGGTAAAGGAAACAACCACATCCATTTTTTTAGAGAGCGCATGGTTTGAAAATGTACATATTCGTAAAACATCTGTACACCATGGTTTAAGAACAGATGCAGCAACTCGTTTTGAAAAAGGAGTTGATATTGCGAGTACAGTGAAAGTTTTAGAAAAAGCGGCTGCAATGATTCAAGAAATTGCGGGTGGCAAGTGTAGTACAATTGTTGATGTGTATCCTAACCCGACAGAGAAAGTAAAAGTAGCGATGACTTTTGCTTACCTGAAAAAACTTTCTGGTAAGCAATATGCAGCAGATAAAGCGGTAGCAATTTTATCTAGTTTAGGATTTGACATCTTACATCAAGATGCTGCAGGTATCCAAGTTGCAGTACCTTATAATAAGCCTGATATCAGCATCGCGGCAGATTTAGTGGAAGAAATTTTACGCATAGATGGATTAGACAATATTGAAATTCCTACTTCCATTACCATTAGTCCTTCTATAGATTTACTGGAAGCGAAGGAGCAGTTTAAAAATAAAATTGCCAATTATTTAGTGGGTAGAGGGTTCACTGAAATCCTTACAAACTCGATTACAAATAGCAAATATTTTTCTGAGACACAGTTGGAAACTACAGTTAAAATGCTAAATAGTTTAAGCGCAGACCTTGATGTGATGCGCCCAACGATGCTAGAGACTGGACTTGAAACGATTGCTTGTAATAACAATAGAAAAAACGATTCCATTTCATTCTTTGAAATGGGAAAAGTATACGCTAAAACAGCAGCCGGAAAATACCAAGAGCAAGAAGTATTAGCCATTTATCTTTCTGGTAAACAAACACAAGAAAGTTGGAGATCAAAACCAACAACACAAGATTTCTTTGTGCTTAAAGGATTGACATTAGCTTTGTGTGAATTATTGGGAATGAAGAAAATGAATTGGAATCCAATTGGAAATGGACAATTCGAAGTGATTTCAGGTAAAACAGTATTAGGCACGATTGAGCAAGTAGGGTCAAAAAAACTAGCACAGTTTGATGTTAAACAACCTGTAGTTTATTTAAATTTTGATTTAGCTACTTTGTTAAAAGTATATCAATCATGCACGGTAAAATACCAAGAGATTTCTAAGTTTCCTTCGGTAGAACGTGACTTGGCTTTGGTCATTGACAAAGGGGTACAATATGCAGCTATTGAACAAACAATCAAATCTGTTCAGTTGGATGCTTTAAAAGAAACACGTGTCTTTGATATTTTCGAAAGTGATAAATTGGGTGTGAATAAAAAATCAATAGCCATTAATTTTGTTTTCAATACCGTGTCTTCTACTTTAACAGATAGTGAAATCGATGGCATGATGAAAAAATTAATCGCAGCTTTTGAAAAAAATATTCAAGCAGAAATAAGAAAATAATTTACTTTCAAATAATAAACCAAGCGCATGTCTGATTTGCAGACTTCTATATTAGGCCTACAAGAAAAGCTGCAATTATTGCTAAAGCGTCAGCATGCTTTGGAGAAAGAAAATCTTCAATTAAAGAGCACTTTAACTGCGCATCAAGCTGCTATTGAAAAGCTTGAAACTGAACTCAAGAAAGAACAAGCAGCTTTAATTACTGCACAAATGCGTCCATCGGAACAAATGGATCCGGCCGAAAAAGCAGCTTTGAACAAAAAAATAGATCATTATATCAAAGAAATCGACAGTTGTATTCAAAACCTGAATCCTTAGCCATGTCAGAAAACCTTATCGATAGCCCAGAAAACATGATTCCTGTCAACATTTTGATTGCAGACAGGACTTATAGGGTCAAAATTAGTCCTAAGGACGAGGAAGCTGTTCGTAAAACTGCTGCCTTGATCAACCAAAAAATGGTGGAGTTCAAGACGATGTATGCAGGGAGCGATACCCAGGATTATATCTCAATGGTCCTACTTTGGTTTACCACAGAGCAACAGCAAAATGGCAAAAATCTATATGAAATGGAGTCTATTCAGGCCCAAATTGAGGGTATGTCCGCCTCGATTGATAAAGTGCTCGTAAATACGAACTTATAACACATTATTGGCCGTTTTCGGTCCAATCTTTACATTAATTGTTTATCTTCGTTGCCTAACCTTAGTGAAGAAGTAGGGTGATTTATTAAACACAACAAGATTAAACAATGGACCAAACAATATTATTATTGATCATCGGAGTAGGCGCTGGAATAGGCGGGTTACTCGTAGGGCGTTTTGCTTTCGCCAAGAATACGAAAAAGCAAGTAGAAGATGCAGAAAATCAAGCCGCTAGCATTTTAAAAGAAGCTGAATTAAGAGCCGAGACGATCAAAAAAGAAAAGCAATTAGAGGCGAAAGAACGTTTTGTTCAATTAAAGGCAGATCACGATCGTGAGTTGTTGGAGAAGAACAAGAAAATTGGCGAAGCGGAGAACAGAATTAAACAACACGAATTAACGATCAATCAAAAGTCGGTTGTTTTAGAAAAGCAAATCAAAGACAACGAAGCCATTAAAGAAAAATTAAATCGTGAAATCGATTTAGTGAATATCAAGCGTGGTGAGTTGGAAAAACACCAAGAGGAGCATATCCGTCGACTTGAAAAAATTGCAAACCTAAGTGCAGAAGACGCAAAACAACAATTGATTGAAAGTTTAAAGAACGAAGCGCAATCTCAGGCGTTGGCTTTACAACAGGACATCATTGAAGATGCAAAGCAAAAGGCAAACAAAGAAGCAAGAAAAATTATTATACAATCTATCCAAAGAACAGCTGCTGAAGTGGCAATCGAGAATACAGTGACTGTATTCAATTTGGAATCAGATGAAATGAAAGGTCAGATCATTGGTAGAGAAGGTCGTAACATTCGTGCGATTGAAGCTGCTACGGGTGTAGACTTAATTGTAGATGATACACCTGAAGCAATTTTACTTTCTTCATTTGATCCATTAAGAAGAGAAATTGCTCGTTTGAGTTTACAAAGATTGGTTGCTGATGGTCGTATCCACCCAGCTCGTATCGAGGAAGTGGTTGAGAAAACACGTCGTCAACTAGAAGAACAAATTGCAGAAATAGGAGAGCGTACAGTGATCGAATTAGGTATCCATGGTTTACATAAAGAATTGATTCGTATTATAGGTAAAATGCGTTTCCGTTCTTCTTATGGACAGAACTTATTAATGCACTCTCGTGAAACTGCTAACTTATGTGGTATCATGGCGGCTGAATTAGGTTTAAACCCTAAATTGGCTAAGCGTGCAGGTTTATTACACGATATTGGTAAAGTACCTGATGAGGAAACTGAGTTAAGCCACGCATTATTGGGGGCTAAATTGGCTGAAAAATACGGCGAAAACCCAGCGGTAGTGAATGCCATTGGAGCACACCACGACGAAATGGAAATGCAATATGTGATTTCTCCTATCATCCAAGCTTGTGACGCGATCAGCGGTGCAAGACCTGGTGCTAGACGTGAGATCATGCAACAATATATCCAACGTATCAAGGATTTGGAGAACTTAGCGCTTGGTTATCAAGGTGTTGAGAAGGCTTATGCCATCCAAGCAGGACGTGAATTAAGGGTTATTGTTGAAGCTGAAAAGGTGACAGACCAGTCATCTGATCAGTTAAGCTTTGAAATTGCGCAAAAAATACAGACAGAAATGACCTATCCTGGTCAAATCAAAGTAACGGTAATCCGTGAAAAGCGAGCTGTAAACATCGCTAGATAGGTTCAAAAAGCCTTCAAAAGCATTGATTTTAATATTTGGGTCAAATAATTTGGAGAATAGCATGGGTAACCCTACCTTTGCCCTCCGCAAAAAACATGAATTATGAGCGTAGCAGTAAACTTCGTACACGAGCAATTAACAGCAAAGAAAGAATATCCAGCATTTAAGG
>JACCDV010569638.1_pt1 | contig 99146 bp, 115 predicted proteins | sample 7446131 | NCBI WGS metagenome assembly JACCDV01 (sample SAMN15323448, study PRJNA562643) | freshwater metagenome | isolation source: river surface water | place: USA:Blue River Watershed | collected 2017-08-17 | reverse complement strand
GATAAACAAATCGATAAAGGTAGGGCTTATGAATACTATGGTGTTGTTTTACAAATGAAAATTCCTCTTATTGATATCATTGATGCAGACAATGAAACAATTTCAGCGATGATTAAAAAAATGAAGCATAAGTGTGAATCTTTTGATAAACGTCAAGAGCGTGAACTAAAAAAACAAAAATTACACATCCAAGTTTCATAAAAAAAAGCTATAGCCTTTTCAATTGGAGAAAATGATATGTCAGCTATCGATACAGTCAATCATGTTCATGTTGCTAATTTTTATGGCTTACCTGTTTATTGGATCTTGGATGAAATTAAAAAAGGTGAATTAACTGATTTTGCAGATGAAACAGAAACTCTAAACAGTCAGTTTCTAAGCATTGGTGGAGGCTCTGGTGAGCATCCAGCATTGATTATTGATATTGAAAATATCTTGCTGCACTTATTCAAACAAATCAATCATTTGGATAAACCTGATTTGGATGCATCATCTGATGAAATGGAGGATTATCAGGCTTACCAAACCATTTTTGAACTGATTGAAAGAAATTACAATAAAATTAATTATCAACTTGATCAAAATCAATGGCCGCTTGAAACCTTTTTTAAGATTTATGAGAAAATGTCACCGTATCAAAAAAATCATGGTTGTTTGCAATCCATGATGAATTCTATTGCTAGTTTTTGTCTTCATGAATTACCTCTACAAAAATGTATTTCTTCACCAGAAATTTTGGTGTGTGCAGAAATTATCAAGTCAAAAAGTTGGAGCAAATTATTTGATGAAGACATTCTTTCTCTTTCTGGGTTTGAAGGAATCTTATCTTGTCAGAAAAATGGTCGAACCATAAAAGACAATAAAGTCGTTTGGGGATATTCAATGGAAGATTGGAGAAAAGATCAACTTCTTGGCACACCTAAGAAAAAACTTAGGTAAGTTTATGACGTTTAAATTAAAAATATCAACCATGTATCAATTTTTTATACATGGTTTTTTTCTTTAATAAAATAAATAATTTTTATAATACATAATTTTGTAAAAAAATAAACATCCAGTAATTTTTAATCAATTCATTTAGCTTTTATTTTTTAATCATTCAATAGATTTGTTTTCGTCTAAAGAAATATTTTTTTCAGACTGAACGATTTTGCTTTTGCTTCGTAAATATGTTTGTCAACTATTGAATAAAATAGTTTGTCAAATTTAAAAGGAGATTTAAATGGCATTATCAATTAACACAAACATTGCGTCTTTGATGACACAAAGAACATTAGAGAAAAATTCAGGTTTAGCCAACACAGCAATTCAAAGGTTATCTTCCGGATTAAGAATAAATTCTGCAAGAGATGATGCGGCTGGACTGGCAATTGGCTCCAGAATGGATGCTCAAGTCAGAGGCTTGAATGTTGCAGTTAGAAACTCAAATGATGCAGTTTCTCTGATTCAAACAGCAGATGGTGCTCTTGATACCATCTCATCGATGTATCAACGAATGAGAGAGTTAGCCGTTCAATCATCCAACGCTTCTAACTCTGTTGATGACCGTACACAACTGGATACAGAATATCAACAGTTGTCAACAGAGGTCAATAGAATTGCATCTTCTACCAGCTTTAATAATCAAAAAATCATATCAACCAATGCAGGTGCATTTACTTTTCAAGTAGGGTCTAATGCAAACGAAACCTTAAGTGTAACAACATCAAATGCAACTGGATATTTAGCCACACCAGGAGACCTGACATCTTCTGCTAATTCAACCACAGCCATAGGAGCTATTGATGATGCATTGGATTCATTAAATACTGACCGCTCAACTTACGGTGCAGCTTTGAATCGACTTGATTTTACAGTGCAAAACCTCAGAGTTTCTTCAGAAAATCAAGTGGCAGCAAAAGGAAGAATCATGGATGCAGATTTTGCACAAGAGACTGCTTCTCTTGCTAGACAGCAAGTGCTACAACAAGCAGGTATTGCCATGCTATCTCAAGCGAATCAAATGCCCAACATGGTTCTTTCCCTGCTCAGATAAATTCTATTTGAATTAATTTTTTCATAATCTCTTTAGTTTACAAAAACGTCAATCAAAAGTTTTATCTGATTGATGTTTTTGTATGAATATATCAATTTAAGATTCTCACTCAAACGTCGATATAGATTAAAGGAGTAAAAAATGACCATACAATCCATTTCATCTATGATAGATATGAATAACATCATACTAGCTTTAACAAAACAGCAAGATGCAAGAATTAACAGTGTACAAACCGAAAAGAAAAATACTCAAAATGATATTTCAAGTATAGATATTTTAAGAAGTCAGATCATTGATCTTCAAGACTCATTTCAGAAAATAGATTCTACCAATGAATTAACTTCCCAAAATGAGATGATTGAATCTCTATCCACTTTATCTCAAAAATACAATCAAATGAAAGATGTTGTCAAATCCACTGACATTCATGATTTGAATGTTCTCCTTTTAAACAAAAGAATTCGAGAGCAATTAAAGCCTGAAGATATCACACAATTAGGTTTAAGTTTTGATAAAACAGGTAAAATGATTTTTGATGAATCCAAATTTTCTAAAAATTTTGATGCAGATAATGTCTCGATTAAAAATATTGCTCAAAAATCTTTTCAAACATTGATTGATCATCATCAAATTTTTGAAAAAGCTTCTGATATTTATACGGGAACACTAACTCTTTATGAAAAAAGATTAGAAAAAAAGTCAGATAATTTAGATAAACAAGTAGAAAATCTTCAAAGACAAAAAGATTATATGAAACAAAATTATGTTGCTCAATTTGCAAGACTACAGTCTTATTTGAATGTCATGAGTGAAAAAGAAAGTACCATAGGACAAATTGTGAAGCAACAAGCTTAATTGATGAATCAATTATTAAACACATTATTAAACACATTATTAAATACATTATTAAACACATTATTAAACACATTATTAAACACAAGAGGATATATCAATGACAGGCTTAAATATTTATAAAAAACATCAAATTATGTTCATAGAAACAGAAAATAAAGCATATTGGGTTCATTTATTAAATCAGAAAATAGCTATCTTATTAAAAGATGCTTCTCGCCATATGAAAAATAATCATCATCATGATAAAAATCAAGCGTTACAAAAAATCAATCAAATTATAGAGCTTGCTTTACTTGATTATGTAGATACTTCTCATGATGTTGGTAAAACATTAGAATCTTTCTATTCGATATCTTTACTTAAGATTGTTAATGCAAATTTAACAAAATCACACAGAGAGCTAGATAAACTATCAGAATATTATGACAATTTATCAAAAAGTTGGTTAGAAATTTCAAGAAAGGAGCTTCTGTGAAAATTCATTCATTAAACAACCAAAATAAAGAAATCATGACTCCAAAAAAAGAATTAAAAACACAGTCTAAAGTTGATGAGACTGTTGCTTCTATTTCTTCTATGACTCATCATTCGGAAAAAATTTCTGAATTGAAAAAAAGGATAGAAAGTGGATCATATCAAATTGATGAGAAAGCCATCATTGATGGTATTTTAAAAAAATATAGCACATTACAATACATTAAAAAATAATAAGGAGCTTTATGCATGGAGTAACATATAACCATAGAGGTGTTTTATCAAAACAAGATTTAGCGACAAACAATATTGATTTAGCCAAAATGATTGCTAAATATTTTTACAAAAAAATAAACTTTAGTCTTGATTTAGAAGAATTAATTGAACTGGCTCAATTGGGTTTAATGGAAGCTGTTCATTCTTATGAACAAAAAAATGGAGCAGAATTTAAAACTTATGCAACCTATCGCATCAAAGGATATATTTTAGATGAGTTACGAAAAAATGATCCTCTCACTCAAAAGCAAAGAGAAATATATAAAAAAATTCAAAATTTTATTCATAAGTCTTTTAATCAATCCAAATGCATCAGTGAACAAGATATTGCAAAACAATTGAACATATCCCTAGATGAATATTTTTATATTGTAGAGCATCATCAAAAATCTGAAGAATCTGAAGAATTAGATGCCTTAATGAGTGAAACGGATTTTGTGGAAGAATTAGAAAAAAAAGAATTATCTGCTTTATTGAAAAATTCCATCAGTGAATTATCTGAAAGAGAAAAATTGATTTTACAACTCATTTATGTCGAGGAATGCTCTTTTTCTGAAGTTGCTCATATTCTTGATATTTCTAAAACAAGAGCCAGTCAACTCCATTCCAGCATTTTACTTAAAGTAAGAGAAAAAATAAATTTCAATACCGGACATTAATCAACATTTTTTGTTTAATTCATTTTACATAGCCTTTTTATACGGCTATGTTTTTTTTTGATTCATCTTCATGATTAACTTATCAAAACTGATTTTTTTGATATAATAAACCATTAAAAATTCGGAGCCTGACATGTTCACTTTTCTTTTTAGTGTTTTTACGATTGCAATTTCATTCGTTTTAAATCATCATTTAGCTGGACTTTTTTCCTTACATGAAACAACAATGACATCTTTATCAATTGCTTGTATTCTTTTATTTCCATTTTATTGGTTCCAACAAGTTTTTTTATCGATTGATGAAGTACTTTTAACAATTTATGTGATTTTATCAGGTTTGCTATTTGCTTTCACAAGCCATGAATATTTTGAATCATATGCTGTATTTTTTAGTGTATTGTTTGGTATTTGGTCTTTTTATTATTTTATTTTTGAATCTTTTTACAGTTGGGTCTTAAAATATCGTAAAGCTGTTCAACCACATCAGGAAAGTAATAAAGAATAAAAAAAGTCTCCTTAGGGAGACTTTTTACATTTCTATTCCAAATATCCATTTTCCTAAAAATCTAATACCCAAATGCTGTGAATCAATGAAAAATTTAGCTGGACTTTTTCTGAGTTTGCTTTTTTTCGATTTTGATAAAAATAAACTCATGACTTGAATAATTAATTCATGATACCAAAAGATATCTATGTGTTGATATCCTCGTTGAATAGAGTCTCTTTGCCCTGAAGTGAAATGATCTTCAAAAGATAATCCAGCAAACAAATCATGTATCATTTTTGTTGATAGAAAATCATTGATATTTTTTAAAATCATTGTTTTGTCTAATTGTATTTGCTGTGTCAATATCCCATGTAAAGCACACCATTGACCAATATCATCAATGACGTACCTTTCTAAATCATTAAAAAACACCGATCTTTCTTCTTTGTTTTCTTCTTGCTCTTTATAGACAGGAATTAACTCATGATTGAGTTTTTCAAACTTGATAAAAGTTTCTTCCGGACTTGAAAAAATAGTCTCCCATAAGGGTATTTTCTTAATCGTTTTTTCATCAGTATTATATTTATCAATCCATTGCCCAATCATCGCATGTGTATGTTGCGTATTAACATGAATTTTATCTTGTATGTCTTGAAAAGTCATTAAATAAAAACCATGTAATTGAGCTTTGTTTCTTTTTTGATATAAATAATTTAAAGCATCCTGGATAGATCCAGAATATCCAATATCCACAATTGCTGTATTTTTTTCTTCAAAAAAATTCATATGCTCCAAATATTCTTCATAATATTGCTTTTCTTGTATTAATTCTTTTTTTAATTTATCTTGAATTTTTAAGAAAAATTTCTGTAGAATAAAATGATGTTGTGTTTGATTGACCAATGAATCAATTGTTAAACCATCTTCTGATAATAAGTCATTCATATCATCATTGTTGTTCATTTCAGATAATGAAACCCCCAACCGGTTTGAGAAAAGATTTTGAATCGTTATTTTAGAATAAGGATTATTCAATAAATTAATGGCATTTAAATGATCAATTTGTGCTACATAAGCTGTTCTTCTAGAAGATAGTAAGTAAAACGTATCTACGCCATCAAGCCCTAATGCCTTGATGTATTCATCAAAAGCTTTTTTTAATAAATATCCATCTCTTGATAGAAAATAAATTTTTGATATCTTCTTTTCTTTTATTTCATTGAATAGATATTGACAAAAACAAAGTAAAAAAGGAAATAAAAATAAATGAGCAAATTTCTCTTTCATATCTTTAATATCTTGATTGAATGTTTTTTCCATTAAAAATCCATTCAAAATATTCATCTGTAAATTTTGTTCATGAAAAAAACCATTATTTTTATACATGATTTGATAGAAATCATCTTTTTTTCTAGCCTGATTTATTTTTTCTTTAACATGTTTACAATGCAGTGTATTCATTCCCATCTGTTTGAAATTTTCAATATCAGCTATTTCATGGTCTCCAATATGTAAACACTGATTGGCATTTATACCTTGTATGTTAATGTGCTCTATCCATTGTTTAATCAATTTACTTTCGTATTTACTTGCATTTTTATCACCAGATACCCATACCTCTTTAAATTGATGAGGGTCAATACCGTGATGTTGTAAAAAGTATTTCAGGTCTTTATCGCTTAAATACATATCAGAAATGATACTTTTTTCTATAAAAGGATATTTCTCATTTAGATAATTGATAAAATTATAAACATCTTTTCGCTTTGTCAAATAACGAGCTTCGACCTCAATTTCTAAATTTTTTAAATTTTCAATATTAAAAGATTCATGATCATAAAAGGTAGAAAAAACATCATAAATGTCATTAATTTGTAATTCTCTTTTTTTATTTTTTTGAGCAATTTCTTGAGATAATATTCTTAATTTTGCAAAAGGTATGACAACACCTTTTTCAATCAAAAGTTTTTCCATGATATAGAAAATATCATGTGGATTTTTAACTTTTCGCATTAATAATGTATCAAAAAAATCAAAAGTCACCAATTTTAAAGGTTGCTTTTGATTGATTTTTTCAAATTGATGAATGAGAGATTTGTTATCCATTCATCTTATTTAAAAAAATAATAGAATTTGTCAAATCTTCATCAATTCTTTTTTTATCTTTTGAATTTTACTTTAGGTTTCGTATCATCGAGCAATGTCCTTGCTTTTTCTTGATGGAAAGGGAAACACATTTCAGTGGTATCATCAATTAAAATAATATCTTGAGATTCATTAGATAAAATCACATCATTTAAAATTTCTTTTGGAAAAATATCTTTGTGTAAGAAAAACTTCAATTCATTATTGGTTGGACTTAAAGAGGGATTACCGTAAATTTCATAATCTGAACCTTTGGTTTTAATACCTACCTCTTCAAAAAGTTCACGAGCGGCTGCATCCATTGCTGTTTCCATACCCTCTTGAAATCCACCAGGAAAAGCTATACCTCCCACAAATGGAGGAATGCCTCTTTTTATTCCCAACAACTTAACTTCTCCATCCACATCAATTCTCAGCATCGCAACACAGACGGGTAAAGGATTATTATTGGGCGATAATTTACCACCTGTTCTTTTATTGAACTCTGCCCCCAATTTATATTTTTCACCTTGAGGCAAAGCGTTGAAATATTCTACAAAATCATCAAAAATTTTATTCATCATTATTTATACCTTCATTTTATTAGTAGTGTTTTTTTCTAATTTTTCTTCTTCTAAATAATTTTTATAAAAATCATCTATTTTTTGTAGAATTTTCAAGTAAGAATCATCACCTTTATTTTTATTTACATTCACATAGATTGGATCATTGAGATGCTCCTTTAAATCAACCATTTGTTTGATATGATGTATGATATCTTCTTCTAATTTTATTCCTGGTATCATTGCAATCATTGAAAAACCATTCTTTTTACTCATGTGAGAGAAACATTCAAAATCTTTTTCATCTTTTCTAAAAAAAAATTCAATAGGTGCTTTTCCAGGAGGGCTTCCATAAATAATTTCTTCATAAATTTCATAATTTTCAGGAAACACAAAACCATCCTTAAGACACAATGCATTCATCTTAACAATTTCTTTTCCTTTTTGCTTTGCTACAAAAAATCCTTCATATAATTTTTCTTTTTCTAAAAATTTTTCTAAGTTTTCTGCAAATTTTTCTTCTTTCTTCATTTTTTTCCTTCATGTTTATTCATTTTATGTTTTTTATTTCGAAAATCAAGATTAAAATTTTATTATTAGTACTTTAAATTTTTATCTTACTTTATTACTTCAATTTTTAAATTTAATTACTAAAATAATTGTTTTTAGTAAAGTTTTATTTTTCTAAATTAACATAGTTTATCAAACTGAAAATTACTATTTTTTATATCAATTATTTGTGCAGTGATGATGTAGTTTTACAACAAGCCTTGATTATCATATTTTTTTCTTATATAATATCATTCTTGACTCATTACACACACATGACACTTCATTACTCAATATTTAAAAAGTTCACATGAAGGATTTATTTCCTTGATGTGAAACATTCAAGGAAATAACATGAAAAAGAAAATCAAAACACAAGTTAAAGTTAGAAATTATGTCGTTGCTCAAATGATTCAATCAAAGAAAGCAACATGCTTTCATGCTGATAGGACAAAGTTCAATCGACAGTCTGACAAACAATCTATCAGAAAAATGGTAGACTAAATTTAACTCATCAATTTAATCAATTTATTTTTAAGGAAAAACATCATGAATAACATCTTTTTTGTCAAAGATCGTACCACTTTGAACCCTCGTAAAAACTATGTCGCCCTTTTTAAGGATCGATCAAAAGCTGAGCAAGAGTGCCAAAAAATTCAGGCTAAACTGTCAAAGGAACAACATGCCATGATCAGTATTGGCACTATTGAGTCCATTGATTTTGACCCTAATAAATCAAGTGTTTATCTGATTGTGGATAAAAATGACAAAACCAACCACAAAATTGTAAAGGCTTGCTTTGACTATTCCAATGCTTTTCAAGCATTCAGTCAATACAAGGTCAAGAAGTCTCACATGTCTCAAAAGCTTGTCGTTCTTCAAGCTGAACAAATTCGATAATTAAATTAATTATCAAATAGAAGATTTAAAGCACCTCTTTTGAGGTGCTTTTTTATATCTTTTTTAATACAGGATTTTTTTGATTAAGATTTTGAAGACTCAAATTTATAATGGCATCTTCCATAAAAATTTTTAATTTATCCTTTCCTTGATAATCAATCATTTCATGAATTTGTAATAAATCCTCTAAGGGAATTGTTTTCAAATCAATAAGCACTCTATGCTCTAATATCTTTGCTAAATAAAGATGTTTATTGTCAGTTTTTTCATGGAATGTTAATCCAAGGTTTTCCATTGTCCATAATGGTCTAAATTGTCCATTTTGCACAGATTCTGCACCTATTTGATAAAATATGGATGGAATAAATTCATCGATGAATTCATGAAATTTTTTTGTTCCCTGAAGTTCAAACCATTGGTCCATTTTAGCATTTAAATGCAAACGATGTTGCTCTATTAATTCTATATCACTGAATTGATTCATAATGTTTCCAAATAGGCTTGAGTGATTTCTCTTTCAATTTGTGCTCCATCTGTTGGATGAGCCAAAAATTTGATAGTGAAAAAAATCGATTTTGCATCACCAAGCTTATAATCAATCATAACCAATTTTTCTGGTATGTCAAAATATGGTGTTGCCTCATCTACTTCTTGAAAATATTTTTTATAATTAGGATTATATTTTTCCACAATAGGTAATGCAATTTCATACATTTTTTTTACATTCTTTGAAACTTCTTTTAAGCCGTCACACATAATATCAAAAGAAAAGCATTGTAATTTTGGAATCTTTGATAGCTTTTTGACCTTATTGGTCAAGAAAATGATGTTAGGTACAATCAATTCTTGGCTTTGATAAGTATCATTAATTAAAATGGTTGTATTGAGAAAATTTCTATTGATGATCTTTCCCTGAGTGCCATCCACATCAATATAGTCACCAATCTTAAAATTCTGGTTTGAAAACAATGTGCCAAAAAATGACAAGATAACTTCTTTAAACGTAATGATAACTGCTGAACAAATAGCAGCTGCCGAGATAATTGATGTTTTTAATTCACCAAACCAGATAAAAACCGTCATCACAATAAATATAAATGAAATGATATTTCTGGTATTAACTTTTAAACGATGTAATTTCTCTTGTGAGAGATTTTGCTTGCTTCCATAAAAACTAATGAAAATATAAGCAAAACAAGCCACTAAAAATAAACCTATTGTAAAAACAATTTCTGATACATATGAATAACTGATTAAATTCATAATAATTCCTTTTAAACTCAAAATATACTCCACTAAAAGATTAATATATATACGTTATGTGATATAAATTGTCAATAAATTTTCTTCCACTTATTTATAGTGTATTGTTTTGTTTCTTTCATGAATTGTCAACTTCGTTCTTTTTAGTGATTGACAATATTTCAATATTTATTAAAATGTATTTTTAATGCTACAAAAAATTATTCCTCTCATTTTAGATGAACTAGATGAGCAAGTATCTCAAATTATTGAATTAAATCAGTTTGATATCAATGAAAGATCAGAAGAAAATAGAAATATTTTGGAGATTGCTCTTTGCTTAAATAAACAGAATATCATCAATAGCTTAATCAAGCATCAACAGTTGCATCAATTACCAATATATCATGTTAAAATTTCTCAATGTTTAATAGATGATATTGAAACAACACTGCCATTAATTGAAAAATTACAAAAAAACAAACAAATTATCATTACTAAAAACTTTATTGAAGATTGCTCTTCTTTTCAAAATACTTTGCAATATAAAAATGATAGAGAGAAAAAATCATTAACAAAATTATTTCTCAGTTTTTATTCAAATCAAGATATCAATTCAGATTTTTCAAAAGAATCAAGCATTAAAATTGCTCAATTAAATAATAAAGCTTTATTTAATTTTTATCTTGATTCAAACAAAAAACCTGAACATATGGATTTATTACAATCGCCCACTTATCAAATTTTTAAAAATTTGCTCATGGACATTGAAAATCATGATAATTTTATACATTATTATGCAGATATAAAACAAGAGCAATATATTAAAATTTCTTACAAAAAATTTAAAAAAAATATTTCTAAAAGATTGGAAAACATCAAAGATACAAAATCTTTTCAACGATTTATTATTGTTGAACTTCCAGATGAATTAGAAAATATTCCTTTAAAAAATCGTTCTGCATATGGAGATATTTATCATTATGTGACTCGTTTTCTTAGGAAAAAAGAAAATTATGTTTTGATTGATGATCATGAAAAATTTGCAAAAATTTTTTTGGTTGATTTCTTAATTTATTTTTTTGATAAACATCATGCGTTATATAATATCGCTATTCAACCAAATGCTTTTTTACAAGAGCAGATTCAATCAATGAATTTTTTTGGAGTTTCCCATCATGTTAATCATGATCCAAATGAAATTATTTCATTACTCAAAAGATTTCATGAAAAAACCAATTTGGTTTTTAACAGTGGTCATAAGGCTCCTATAGGATTCAATGATTTAGTTATTCAATTCAATTTGCAACCGAACTTAGATTGCTATGGGCATTATAGCCAACAAGGAGCTTATCATCTCATTAATTTGTTTAACTTAGATAATAAAAGAATTGTATCGACATTTATTCATGAATATACGCATTATTTACAATTTTCTAGCTTAAACATGAACAATCATTTAAAGCCTATTATTGATGAGTTCAAAAAATATCATCCGATATCATCCCAACAGTTAATTGACTTATTCAATGAATATTATTTTTCATTAGATGAGTCTCAACAAAAAAAACTTAAAATATGCATAGATGAATCTAAAACTATAGATGATTTTCAATATAAAATTACTTTATCTGAGTATGATCAATTAAATCATGTTAGCATGATAAAATTTTTTCATATGTATTATTCCAATAAACTTCATCAAAAAGAATCATTTGAATATCATTTATTAAAAAATTGGGATGAAGATTTGCAAAAAATTTATTATCAGAAAGATATTGAAATTCACGCTAATCTTAGTAGCTCTTTAATTGTTGAAGAACGTGTTCATCAATATAAATTGACAGAGATGAAAACACTTATTTCTAAAATGAATGAAGGTATGTTTAAGGAGCATCAAAATAATAAAAAATTAAAATTTTTTTAATCAATCATATAGATGAAAAATCTGACTTACAAGAATTGAGTAAACAATAAATATATTGAAAACCATGAAAAATAAAAATTCTTAAAATATCAATAATAATAAACTAATCCAAACACTTTTTTATAGGCAAGTTTCATAATGAAGTGTTAAAAACAACCGCAATATGGGAGTTTGCCTGTCAAACATTTTCATATTCATCAAAATATCAAATTTATATTTTTACTTCAATTTTCTCTGCATTATTGGTTCAGGTTGATTCATGATAACTTTAGTGAGCTTGGAAATATTATAAGCATCGTCTACACCACTGTGATGACTTCCCTCAAATGGTAAATTAAAATGCTTCATCATCTCCCATAGTCCCAATGGTTTACCTAATCCACTGACATACCAAGCATTTAAACGAATATTAATATGATCAAGATTTTCAAATGGATTGATAGCACCATCTCTTTGCGCTTGTCTCTTTAATTGATTTTTATCATAATCACCAAATGAAACAAAAACTTCAATTTGATTATCATCAATAATTTTTTTCAATTTTGGCATATTATCTTTGAAAATAGGAGCCCTTCTAACTTGCTCCCATGTGATTCCAGTCAAACTTGTACAAAATTCATTCAGTACACTCTTTTTCGGTTTTGTGAACATTTGTATTTTTTCATATGAATCTTTTTCTAGATCCAAAACCACGATACCAAATTCAATGACTTCATTGACAAATGTATTCTTTTCATCAGGATCATCTGTGCAAGTTGATTCCAAGTCCAAAATCATTAATTTTTTTTGCTTTTTCAGCAAAGACATATTTTGATGAAACTCATCTTTTGTTGGTTTAATTTTTTTCATTTTAATTTCTCAAATTTAGTTGATTGTCATATAATATAAATAATTTATAAATAAAACAAGATTAACTAAAAAATTTTATACTTTTTTTAAGTCTATTTTGCAATGAATGATATAAAAAATCAAATATTAATTTTTTAGTTTTCTAGTTGGCGTTTCTAAATGTTTCAACAATGGTGCAGCATAAGGAGCAACCACTCTTTCTACGTGATCAATAAATTTAGCAAAATCATCATTGTATGACAAAGGATCAAATTGATCCACAATCGCTTTCATGATCAATAATGGTCCTTGCTCTATTCCTTTTTTCAACCAATAATCACATTCTTCCATATTACCCATACTGAAATAACAAAAGCTAGCCAACATGTATTTTAGATCTAATATTTCTTTTCCATGAATCATAGGTATGCTATGTATTTGGGCTTTGATAATTTGCAAATCTTCATAAAATGTTTTTTCATCTATTGTATCTTTTTTTAATACAGTGGCTTTTAACTTAATTGCTTGCCTACATGTATTTAAATCATTTTTGTAATTTTCATGTGAAGGTACATACATATAATCATCAACAATTTTTTCTGCTTCATCCAAATGATTGAATTTATTGGCAGAAAGTAAAATTTGAAAAAGATAATGACTTTGGTAAAGAGAAAATCTATCTCTCATTTCACCTCTTGGTATTTTTTTCAATCCTTCAATAGAAGGTTCAAAATTTTGTTTAAAGATATTTAAATTTTCTTTTTTACCATTGCTTCCATAATTATCACAAACGATTTGTAAGTCACCAAAATATTTTTTTAGTAAAACATTAAATGATTTTTCTTGCTCTGTCATTTATCTTTCCTTTTTTTTAATTATAAAAAATTTTGCTTAAAAAACAAGAATAAAATCCTTGGTTATTTAAATTTTTTATCTTTAATACAAAATAATCAATGACACACCAATGTTTCAATTTCAAATAGTCTACTCATTTTTATTTATTATGTCATAAAATAAAATCTTGAAGTAATATACAGTTATTATATAAAGAATTGAATTTTATTTTTTTAAAAAATCTTCAGAGTTTATTAAAAAATACTTTGTTTTTTTGTTTTATTGAAATAAACTGTTTCAAACATTGATTTTTTCTTTGAATGAGAATCAATTGCAACAAGCTATAGAGTCATTTTATACTTTTTTTTAAACCCTTTTTTCTTCATTTCAGCTTAATCATTAATAAGAGCTTGCTGTTTTAAAATATTACTAAAATCTTGTTTTTTATTTTACATTCATTATTTTTTGATTTATAATAAAAAAAATAAGGAAATCATGAAAAATAGTCAATTTATTTTACTCAATGAAAACATTCAAATTTATGATAACAAGCAATTGTTCACTTTAGAGGATATTTCTTTTCATGCGGCTCCAAAAAATTTATCACAATTATCAATTCATTTTAACTTAATTTTTGATAATAAAAAAATTCCCCTGGAAAGCATTATTGATATGCAATTATCCGAGCATCGCCTCATTTATAATTTTATAGAGCATCAAAAAACATTAGGTCATGAATTAGGTGGTGCTCCAAGAATATCTTTTTCTGAATTAAAACAAGACCGATATAGTTTAATTCCAGTTGGAATCATTCAATCAAAGTTAATCGATGTACTTCATGATTTTCATCAAACACCAGAAAAAATTTCACATCAAATGATAGAAGAATCTGTTTTATTAAATTTTTATCATAAAATGGACAAAAATCCAATTGAAAATGGCCTAAGAATTGAAAAACCAGAAGTAAAGATTGTACAGCAACCTATTGATTCAAGCAAAAAAGAATCTCTCATAAGTCAATTTTTTCATACTATTTTTTCAGAAAAATCTAATCATAAACAAAGAAAACCATGATAAAACTTTCAGATTATAAAAACACAAAAAACTTATCTTCTCAAAATATTTTTATTAAAGATGAACAGATAACAGATGAAAATAATCATCGTTATTTTTTGCATCATATTGATTTTCTTCATTTATTTAGAGAAAAAAATCATCTTTTAAATGAAGAAATTTCTAAAAAATTTCAAGAATTATCATATTATGAAAAGCCTTTTGCTGATAAATTAAAAGATCCTTGTTTTCAACTGGTTGAATTTATTCATCAAGACTTTCATTCATTTAGAATTCTCAAGTCTTCTGATGATATTTATATGGCTCCATTGGGTCTGGATTATATTTATGCTGGACTACACGATGGGTCTTATTATCTTGATGAATTGACTGAATTTCTTAGTTCACGCTCAGATATTAGTTTTATCATATATGATCATGAAAATAAATCAAGAAAGGAGTTAAGATGTCCTTTGTCTGTGCATCATTATGAAGATAAAGAAATTGGCTCAATTATTTATGATATTCAACATCATTTAGGAGAAAATGAAAGTCAACCTGAAGAAAATGAAGGATTAAGCATTTTCTTTAGACCATCCACAGCACAAATAGATAAACTACTTGAGTTTCAAAAAGAGTTTAATCAAAATAAAGAGTATCGATTATCTTATGTCTCTCGACAAATTTATAATGTTGAACAATTTGTTGTTCGTGATTTATTAGGAGGAGAAGAATTTTTCAAGCACCCCCCCAAAGAAGAATTAAAACCCATTAGAAAATTTAAAAGATGATTCATAGTCAATAAATTATAATCAAAAATTTTTTATTTCATTTTATTTTTTTTAGATGGTTTAAGATATGATCTTAATAAATTTTGTTGTTGTTCATTATTTATATCAAATACATCACTTTCTAATAAAAACTCACCATATCCTGTATTAAAAAGTACTTCTGCCATTTCATTTTCCGTTTGAGGATATTTCTTTAATTGAGATAAAACATCTGTTATTAAGTCATCAATATCAAGACCACTTTTTTGATTATAAAAGACAAAAATTTCTTTATTTAATTGATTATCGTAACCAATTAATTGATAACAAATTTGCTCTTTATATTGTTGTTGCACCACACTTAATGTGTCATCAATATTATTAGTTTTTAAAATAATTGGTTTTTTCATAAATTTTTCCTAATTTATTATTTGATTAAAAATAAAAGAATTTATAATCTATTTAATTATAATAGAAATATAGAACAAAGCAAATAATATTATTAAATACTAGTACTTTCAAGTTTATTTTTTGTTAAAAATATTTTACATATTGGAATAAATTTTTTTATGGACCTATCACCTTAAATATTCAAATTAATTACTAAAAAAGTTTTTTCATTCCTCCTTCATATCAATTGTCAAATTCGACATTCGTATTTACAATAAAAGAATTTTGCATTTAAAAAAAATGGCTCTCCGGAAAAACGTGTGGAAACTAACAATCGATGAAAAAAGAACTTGAAAAAATAAGAAATTTCTGTCAATTTATTTTTCATTCAAAAAATTGATTGATAAGCAAAAAATATATGTTAAAATTAAAAAAAAGAAAAAATTATGCAAAAAAAATTCTTATTAATGGGAGCAGTTGCTCTTGTTGCTACTGGCTTTTTAGGATACGAGCTTCAAAATCATACAGGTGATGATAATCACCCTGCTCTAAAAGGATGCACTCAAGAAGGCAATATCATTACTTGCCCTGTGACTCCAGGATTTGAAGTGATTCCACCAACAGAAGATTCTACTGTTGTTAAACCAAAAATGAAGATGTGATTTCAAGTTTAATTGTGGATGATAATGATTTTTCAATTACAAAATTGTTTTAGAAAAGTAGCTAATTACAACAACCTTTTTTCTCATTTTTTGAATATGTATATTCAAATATATTCATATTCTCCTTGAAAGCTCTCAATGTCTAATTTAAAAAAATTAATTGATCAAAAAAAAGAAATTGAAAAAGAAATACTTGATTATGAAAAAAAACTTCTAAATAATTTTAATTCTGAAAAGTATGAACAAATTACTTTGGATGATGTTTTCAATTTATCTATACCTAATTTTTGTCAATTTTGTGATTCCTTATTTAAACAAAAAATTAATTTATCTATTTATAAAGATTTGATTGTTTTTCCTTGTGATAAGGATACTTTATTTGATAAAAACACTTTGCTGTCCTTATCCAATCACTTTGGGAGGATTTATCATGGAAAAGAATTATATTTTAATAAAAAATCTATTTTATTAGAATTTATTTTTTCAAAACTAAACAGCCCTTCTTTTTCAATGACTGAAAAAAATTTCCAGTCATTGCATGAACTTTATTCATTGACAAATCATTCACGCCATCAGCTAACACTCAAGATTATTCAATCATGGTTTCAATCCAGTCATGAGTCCATTCCTTTGCTAAAAAATTTCATGATAAAACATAAACTATTTGATGAATCTTTCTTTTCAACATCTTCTCCTAACTGTTATACAAAAGAAGATTTTTCACACTTTTTACCGTATTTCAATGACCTGCACCCAGAAAAAAGAAGTGATTTATTCATATTATTAATTAGAAATGGACATCCATTTGCATCTGAAATCATTCAAAAAAAAATATTTTTACCTACAAGTAATGTTTTTTTATCTAAACTTTATTCAGATAAAACACTGGGTTTAAAAATTGAATTCTTGCAAGCAATTGGCTCTGTATCCATATATCAAGGAATTATGAAAACATTATGTCACATCATGGAAAAATTTCCTAGAGATGAACGAATTGATAATCTTTTTATCATAGGAAAACATATTGTAGATACTTCTTCCTTCGAGGATAAAAAAACAATATGGTCAACGATTGAAAAAAGAGCAGATTCAATATTAAAAAATTATTTAAAAATTAATCTTGAACAAGACATTATTATCAGTGAAATGAACATTGATGAAAGTCAAAAAGCAAAAAAGATGAAAATATAAAATATTTAAATAAATCAAAAAGGCTCAATTCACTCTAAATTAAGCTTTTTTGTTTATTTTTAAAATAGCTACATATATTCCTTTGATTTGATATTATTTCTTTTAAAGACCTCTAGTAATTGAGTAGGCAATTCATCTCTAATCATTTTTTGCTTCTTAACGATTATTTGTTCTTCATTTTTCTGAAGGCGCAAACCTTGTGCAATTAAAAACTCTAAATCCTCTTTATTTTGCAATAAAAATTTATTTTTTTGTAAGCAAATCATGTAATTTTCTTTTTCAATTAAATACCCTAATTTATTTTTCATATTTCCAATGATGGAATCAATAATTTTGTTTTGCATTTTTAAGCAAAACACCATAGGTAAAGCAATTAATGCAATCAAGAATTCTAGAAATACATTATAGAAAAAATTATTAACAAAATTTTCTTGATAAGACACCATGACAATCAAGAATACTGCATAAATCAGAAATGGTGAAAATGTATATAAATTAAAAATTTTCAATGAAGCATTTTCATAAATTACATTTCTAATCTCATTATTGAAATCCTCCATATTAATAATGGTATTTTTTCTTTGTTCATTTTTGATGATATCTTGAGTTTCTTGTTCGATCTTTTTTTTTAAACATGATATTCCTTTCATTATTTCATGAAACATCATAAATACTAATATGTGAGTATTTTTAAAACAACAGTCTTGAATTATATTCTTTAAATTTTTAATTGCTTTTTATTTGAAAAAAGCAATAGGATTTCTCAACCATGAAATCTTTTTGATTGGCGCTTTTTCAGTAAAATTGAATACTTCTAATTGTTTATCCAACATTATATTTTCCCCAATATATTTTATCGATTCTATCATAAAAAAAATCCTATTTTTAGGATACTTTACTTTTTATTTTTTTTGCAACATTCTTTCGAAATTTATAGTTATTTTTTCATAAAAATTCTCTCATCATTTTGTGACTCAAATCTATTCTTGTAATAATTTTCTGTTACAAAAAAAACTTTTTTACTCACATCATAAGCTATTGAATGTTTTTCTAAAAATTCTATTAATTTATCACTCATTTTTTCAACGAATATATCTTGTTCAAGAAAAATTATTTTTTCTCTTTCAATTTTAAAGACAATTTTATTATTCACAAATTCTTTGATTAAATCTTCATTTAAAGTAAAATAATTGTCTCTACATTTAACATGAAATAGCTCTTTCTTATATGGAAATATATTTTTAAAATTTTTCATCGCCTTTTGTTCATTTATACTACATTTCTTATAAAGAAAAATTACCCAAATTACAGTATAACAAATAAAAGAAAATTTCAAGATACCCATATGTTGTAAAGCCATTAGAATCGCACAGGCTCCCCCCCATGATAGATTGAACCCGATTGTATACTTATCCGAAAAATGAATGCTCATTAATTTCATTTCATGATTACTGAGAATATTTAATTCATTAATTTTAAATTTTTCAATATAACCATCAAATTTATTTTTCCATCTGTTTTCTAGTTTTTCTGTAAAAAAAGCAATAGGATTTTTCCACCAAACAATTTTCTTATTTGGCGCTTTATTGAAATTAAAAACTTCTAGTTGTTCATTAATCATATTTTTATCCAATATTTTATTCAGACATTATATCTCAAAAAATTGTGAATTGACAAATTTTCATTTTTACAACATCATCAAAATAAAATTTCTTGATAATCGTCTTTTAAAATGATATGACTGACTCTTTCTTCAATTTCAACATGTTGATATTCATTAACAAATACACCATCTCTTGCCTCTAGCTCAATTGCAACATAGTCTTTGGCTGGTACATAAATTTTAAAATAGCCATTTGCATCAGTCGATGAATTAGCGATTAAAGCAACTCTTTGACCATAAACGTTCATTTCATAGATTTTTAACGATGCATTTTTCAACGGTGACTTTAATGTACCACTTTTATAAATTTTTCCCTCTATCTTTCTAGATTTGAATTCTTCACCATTAGACACCAATACAGAATTTTTTTCTTCTTGCACTTTATCAAAAGATATAGAATTATTTTTTTCAGAAGATAAAAAATTTTCGTTAACATTTATCATGATTTCGGGAATTTCATTTCCTCCGCCACAAGCAGATAACAAAAAACTGAATGACAGTATGAATAAAAATTTTATAATTTGGCACATACTTTATTATATCATCTGCACATAACTAATGAACCACTCAAATGAGTGGTTCGTATATGATAAAATCATTTTATCATGGTTTATTTATTCATGTTCTACATTAAACACTACTCCTATTTATCTTTTAAGTTATTTAATTTGATATGTTTATATGTTGATATAATAAAATCTATTCTCTGCTCTTTTAAAAAATTAATTAATTGTTCAGGATATTCTTGATACATCATTTCTTGATCTTTAAAAATCATCTCCTCTTTACTTAACTCAATTTTTATATTATTTTCTAATAATTTTTCTATAATTTTTGTATTAGTAGATGTTTTTGTTTCTTTTATATTTATTTTATATGTATAGATATTTTCAGGAATAAGGAATTTTTTGTATTCTTCAAGTATCTTTTTTTCTAAAGATACAATCAATGAAGATAATGAATAGCTAGAATAAATAAAAAAGGCACCTATGATAATCATCAATATTGATGTAAATGTCTCATCAAAATTTTTAACAATTGATGACTCAAACCAAAAACTAACCCCCCCAATATGCTGCAATTATCGATGCTGCAATTACCATATGCATAAATATAATAAACTTATTTTCTACTGTTTTTGTATATATTTCATCAAACTTGAAATTCTCAATTATTTTATCTTTATTCACACTTTTTATTTGAAAAAATGATTTTTCTTTCATTGCTTGAACAAGCAACTTATTTGCTATATTAGTCATCCACCTATCTTTTTTATCTTTCCAAAAATCAATAGGATTTTTCCACCAAACAACTTTCTTGATTGGCTCTTCATTGAAATTAAAAACTTCTAGTTGAATATTGTTCATATTTTTATCCAATATTTTATCAAGCAATAGTATATCAAAAAATTTTTAGAATGTGTAAATTATCATTTTTACAACATAAATATTCAAAATTCAATTTCTTGAAAATTTTCATTCAATCTTTCTAGATTTGAATTCTTCACAATTAGGCAACAATACATAAATTATTTCTTCTTTGAAATTTACTTTATTATTTTGATGTAATATAACTTTTTTAGTGTCTTCATACATTTTTTCATGTAAATCAACTCCACCGCCTCCACAAGCAGTCTAAGATTAGACTAAGTAGAAATATACATAGAGTATTGAGTATTTTTTCATGACTTATTGTATCATGAGTACTGATAAAAATGAACCCCATTTAAGTAGCTCAAAATTATTTCCAAATTTTTCTTCTTTGATTAATTTCTTGATATGTTCTTTTATAATTTTTTGATTTATAAGATTGAGTCACTTGACTTTTTAAGTCTTGAATATCTGGTATTTCTATTTCAAAATTTTTATTATTGATGATTAAAATCTTATCTTTGTATAAATCTTTAATAAAATATTCGTATTTTTTATCCTGTAAATATAATTGCATAACATCTTGAAAATTTATTGATACACAATCAATTTTAAAATGTTCACAATCATGCTCATGAATATCAAAAGTTTTTAATTCTTTTTCATGAGAAGGAAAGATAAAGATATTTTCAATATTTTTAATATCAAAATCTTTATTTTTTTCTTTTTTTAATTGTTCCCATAAAGCATATTTATATAATATTTGCTTAGAAATATCTTGTGAAGCAGGTAAATTTTTTTTAATGTCATAGAATTTTGAATCTAAAATATAGTATTTTAATTCATCATATAAAATATGGTCTGGCAACATAGATAATCCTGCGCCTCCCTTACTTTTATATATTCCTTTTTTAAGCTTTACATCTTCTGTATAAGGTAAAATATTTTTGATCATATCTTGCCAAACATGGTGAAATTGAAAAGTTTTCGTTAAATATGGATAATCATTTTTAACATTCAAAGCAATTTTTTTCTTTAGAAAAATAATTTTCAAATATTTGACAATTTCTTTGTCTCTATCACTGAAATGTTGCTCTTCATAATTTAAAATAATTGATTTATGTTGTTTGTCTTTAGGAAATACTTGAGGCTCTTCATAAATTCCATGAATATATAATTTGGCTCTTCTAATTGCTTCTTGATAAATTTTATAAAATTCATGATCAAAAATCTGGTACTTTCCTTCACGATGTAAATGATGAATTATATTTTTATTAGATATAATTGGCGGACTCCTCATGGATTTTGACCAATTAACATTCTGAGCAGAATCATGTTTCTCTTTATGTTTTAAAATTAAATCACCATTATTTTCATGATCTTTTAGTAAAAAAACATATGCTTGCATCATTATTTGATGATTATCATTCATATCATTAAAAAATTTTTCATCAGATTCTTTATTCAATATTTTATTATAAGAATACTTTCTAAGAATATGATGCAAAAATTTAAATTTCTGAATTTCTGATAATTGCATATCCATTAATAATGGAGGGACATAAAATATAAAATCATTTTTTTCTTCTGAATATTGCAATCCAAAAATGAGTTCATTACTTTGTAAGATCATTGAGAATATCCTTAATATTTTTACTCAAAATTGTTGAATATTTTTCATTATTAAAAATTTCTTTATCATGTTTGAACACGTCATAATATAAATAAGATAAAACTTTATTTTTAAAGTCTTTTTCTGTAATCACATCACCTGTCAATCTCATCATAGGTTTTACAAAAAATTGCCCCATTTGTTTATCTTCATTGCCTAAAACATTCATAATTTTTTTATTAATAATTTCTAGAAAATACATCCATAAAACTGTTGTTCCTTCTATTGTAATATTTTTTAGTGATGCCTCATTCAAATTAATTCCTAAAAAATCCATATCAAATCGTCTTTTAAAAGCTGCATCCATTTGATACAATGATTGATCGGAAGTGTTCATGGTTGCCCATATTTTTAGATTTCTTGGTAACTTTATCAAATCTCCTGGTATATGATGACTTTCTATATATTTTTTTAATTCTATGGATGTACTAATTTCGTAACAAGAATCTCCATTATTATCTCTATCTAATAATTGAAATATATCACCAAAAATACTTGTCGCTTTTCCCCTGTTTATTTCTTCTATGATTAAATAAACATCTTGTGTAGTTTTTTTAGCTCTTATATAACTCAACGTGAAAATTCCAGGTATAAAATCATAAACAACAATAGGCATTGGTTTTTTTTGTATTGTGGTTGCGCCTTCTACCATTGATATCATGTGGTCATAATTCTCAATCATATAAGGCTTTAATTGACCCACAAAATCATGATATGAATAATCTTCATGAAAAGTGACTCTAAATATATTATTTTTTGGCACTCCAGCTTTCACGATATCGTCTTGTATTTTTTTACTTTTACCTGTTCCTGGTGGACCAAAAATTATTTTATTGAATTCTTGACTCATATATACTCCTTTTAAATTAAATTTCAATAAATTGATGTATTGTCAATATTTTTTTCAAAGAAATAATACAAATGGTTATCAACAGTTGACAAAACACAATATTATTTTAAATTCATACTATGAATCATTCTTTCAAATCAATTGCTTTTAAAATTGTTCATAAATATTTATTTTATTTATTTATTTTTACATTACCTATTGTTCTTTTTATTTTTTATATACTGATAGAAAAAACAATGGACTTGAACTTAAAACAAAGTGCAAATGTTGCCTTATTAATTGCAGACCATGAGCTTTTAGAGATTGATACAGATCACTCCAATAATGCGATTGTTGACGATAAAGTTTTTTTCCAAGTGTTCATGAATGGAAAACTCACTCTTCATTCTAAAAATTCACCCTTAAATCAAGTGACACACCATGAAGGTTTTTCTGATGTTTTTATTCAAGATGAACACTGGAGAGTATTTTTAAAAACAAACAATGATATGATTAAAATCATTGTTGCAGAAAAAAACTCGAATAGGCAAAATCTTATGTTTTATAGCTTTCAAATTATTTTGATTATTTATATTTTATTTTATCTCATTTTAAAAATTATTATTTCTAAAATAATTAATATTTTAACCAAGAAATTATTGTCGAAAGTTGAAGATATTTATTCAGAAAAAAATACAAAAACTATTAACGAACTAGAGCCTATTAGTCAAAAAATCAATAATTATAAAAAAATATTAGAAGATAAAAACAGAAAAGAAAAAGAATTTTTGGAGCATGTTTCACACGAGCTTAGAACACCTTTAGCTATCATGAAATTGAATTTAGATGGACAGTCTGATGTACTCAATCAAGCTTATCAAAAGATTGAAAATGTCATCATGCAATTTCTAGCCTTGTCAAAAGGTGAAAAATCTATTCAAACATCATTTGCAATGACTGATATCATCACAGAAATGATCGAAGAGCTTTTAATTATCTATCCTGAAATTGATTTTGATATTGATGTTGAAGATGATTTCAAAATTACAGCTAATCCTACTCTTTTTAAAATGATGCTCAGTAATGCCATTAAAAATTCTATTCAAAAAAATGCAAAATTGGTGAGAATACATGTCAAAGGCTCATCTATTTTCATCATAGATTTTTGCCAACCTCTACAAGAAGGACAAGCCATCAGAGGATATGGTATAGGTCTTTTAATCATCAAAAGAATTGTTGAAGAAATAAACGGCAGTTTTACACTTATGAATAACAATCAAAATGGAGTCACTGCTCATTTTCATTTCAATCAAATTCATTAAAAAAATCTTTTCAATTATTTTATAAAATAAGGATTTAAATCATCAAATCATTATTGATACCACTCAATCTGAGTTTGACTGATTACCTAAACAACACTTTAAAAAACGCCAAAAACTAAAATAAAAATTGACTTTTATGGTTCAACCTTTAAAATAATTAAATGGAAATTTCTGAAATTATTAAAAGAAAAAATTGGACAATTGATAAAGCATTTTATTTTTTTTTGAATCCAAAAATCATCATTGATGAATATGATAAAAATCATGAATCATATCTCATGAATCCAGATTTATGGAAAATTAAAAAAGAGGATTTCTTTTCTTATCTTTTTAAAATTCGACCAGTAAAAATCACTGAATCTAAAATTAAAATGTGTGAAGCATGTGATGAATTTAAAATAAAAGATTTTGATTTAGTGAAAGTTTTCAAAGACAAAAAGTCATTATATGAAAAAAGAGAAATTGCCGCATTAGAATATGCAAATTCTTTTGAAAACAAGACACATAAACCTTATGATTTATCACTTCATAATGAAATGCATCAATATTCACTCAAAATCTTTTACTGTCATGAATTTTTAGAAGCTAGAAAACTTAAATTATTTTCAGATGGCTCTTATAAACGCTTAGATGGAAAAGACTTTGTGGGATTAGCTGGTGTTTTTCTCAATGAAAAAGATGAATTGGTTGCTCAGGTTGTAGGACATGGAAAACTTCAAAGTGACTTTGAGCTTGAAGCCATTATGATGAATATGACAGTGGCTTCATTTTTTGGTCTCAAAAATATTGAAATATTAACAGATTCAATTGCAGAGTATCATGTGATTGATTCTTTGAAGAATGGTTTTTTTAGTAAAAGATTTCATCAAAATTTTGAGGCTTATCAATTCATTAAAAAATGCATGCAAGAAGATTCTCACAACATTCATTTTATTCATCGAGAAAGCAATCAATACTGTGATGTTCTTTCTAAATCCTTTTTTCTTGAACATGAAAAAAATAGAGTCAACTCGAATTATTTTTCACATGATTTAGTCTTTAAAGATAATCATTCAGAAGATTGTGCAGGTGTTACAAATGTTGCTTTTCGTATTGATAATGAAGTCAATCCTTATATTGTAGAAAAATTAGTATTTTATCGTCTTCATAATCATCATTTACAAGAAGTTTCCACCATTGATAGTCAATACATCAAAAATGCTTCTTTGTCTCTTTTAAAATTAAAATCTGATACAGAAATCGAATCTTTTTCAAATCTTTTTGATAAAAATCAGTGGTGTCAAGAAGTTTTATCCATACCATTTCTGATCTCTCAATCTTCTTGTGTACATATCCATAATCCCCAACTATCAGCTATTCTCATGAATAAAAAAGAAATGAATGAGGATTACTCTGAATGCTTAAAATTTGTAGGTGATTATTTAAATCAAAATGGAAAAAAATTAACATGGAAATTATCTAAGTTAAATAAAGAATTGATGGCTCAATGGCTTGAACAAAAAATAGATACAAGAAAGTACAAACCATGAAAATAAAACACAATGCATTTTTAGGTATGTCTTTGAATGTTTATAATAAAATGACAAATCCTGGTTTTTTTTACTCTATTGCAAAAGCCTTCATGCCATCAGACGAAGTATCCAAGCATCTAATCAATGTTCCTCGTGAATTTCTTTTAGATGCTCCCAGCTTAACAATGAGTAATTTAACAATTCATTTACAATATTATAGCAAGATTAATCAAATAAAAGCACGATTGCATGATTTAATAAATCCTCAAGAATTTAATCCTTTTATTGAAACTGCTTTGCATGCATTACCAGCAAAAGAAAAAATCATCATTCATACAAAAGGATTAAATGAACTATCTCAAATATTAGAAGTACCTGGACTTGACAGAACAGATGTTCAAACTTTTTTTCTTTTACATGAATTCTCTCACCTGATTGATTATAGAAATTCTCATAAAAAGGAAAATGATTTCGAAAAATTCAATCATTGCCTTGCTCATGTTGGTCTAGATGACTTAAAGAATGCACATGAAAAAGATGCAAAATATCAATATATTTCTCTACAAGCGTTGCGAATGGGACAAATAGTCAAAGGTGAAATGTTTTCAGATGTTCTTGCCATACTGCTATATGCAAGGAAAAAACCAGAAAATGCCCATGAATTATTGGAAGGAATTTTATGCTTAAGAGACTTTGAGGCAAAATTTGTTCTTAATCCTTCAGATACCTTTTATCATCAAGATACATTTGAATTAAAAACTCATGATACAAAAATTGCTCTAGAGAAATTAAAAAAATATTTTGTAAAAAATAATCCAGACTCTCTTTCTGATATGAGTTTTGAAAAATTACAACAATTAGCAGAAAATATTGCTTATCAAGGTGTTATTGAACATTTCAAAAAACATGGAAAAGAGCAATTACTAAAAGATGTTATTTCAGTCTATCAAATGAATCATACAGATATGCAATTCGATCTATCTTCTATTTTTACTAATCAGAAGAAAGAACACGTATTATCAGCGGTTGAGAGTCTTCGTGCTCAAGCAAACAATAGAGAACAATGTCTTAAAAAATTTCATAATGTTAATCCATAACATTAAGTTCAACACATGATTTAATCAATAAAAAAGCCAGCATATGCTGGCTTTTAAAACATCAATTGTCAATAATATGAACCACAAACTTTATTTTAATCATTGTTACCAATGCTGATACCGAAAATTTGTAAAACAAAATTTAAAATATTTTTGATGCTCAAGAAAATACCCACTGAAGCTGAAATATAGTTGGTTTCACCACCGTTGACAATATTTGATACATCATAAAGCAACCAAGCAGAAAAGAGTAAAACACCAATACAAGCAATGACCAGTGTCATGACACTCAATGCAAGGAAAATGTTGATGATCATGGCAATTAACAGACCAATTGTGCCTACCAGAAGAAAGCCTCCCATAAAACTAAAATCTTTCTTGCTCACAATGGCATACATAGAGCACGCAAAAGTAATAGCTGCTGTGGTCATTGTGGCAAGAGTCACAACCATTGGACCGTTTTGCATCTTCAGATAATGATTCAATAAATGACCACTTGATACACCATCTAGTACAGCAAAAAGCATTAAGAGACCAAGACCTACTCCACTGGTCTTATATTTCTCAATCACAAACAATAAAATAAATGATGCCACAATCACTGTCAAATGGACCCATAGAGGCAAGCTTAATGATTTGGTCATGAATGCTACAGCACCCATGATTGCCATCATCACAGTGACAACCATAAAGGATTGTGACAAGACTTTGTTTTTTGTCTCCGTTAAAACTGACGGCATTGAATAATTAGCGTACATGTTTTTTCTCCTTGGTTAAAAACACAAATAAATTATACAAAATTCTACATAAAAATCAATATCTTGTGTTTTTCTATAGTACTGTCTAGTTTGATTTTTTTAAAAAATATGTTACTCATTAAAATTAAATTTTTATAAAAATAAATCATTTTTATTTCTTTAATGATTCAAAAAATTAAACATTAATCATTGAGTTATCACTTAATTCACCTTTTTTAATGAATTTTCATTTTCTAAATTCATAGCAGTTGTCAAACTGGACAGTACTAGTTTTTCTACAACATGTTTTTCTAAAATAATTTTTATACGATTCATTAATTTTTTTAATAACAATTATCAGTTCATCGTTTTATGCATTAAAATTCATGGATTCATTTTCTCAATTAAATCTACTAAAATAATTTCTCCCGAATTTTCTCCAAAATCGCTTAATTCCTCTGATGTCTTCCAACTTCTTTTTTTTGATTTTGATTGTATGTCCACCAAATATCCTTTGATGGTGATGAGTTCACCCACCATTAAGTCTCTTGCTTCCTTTTTAGTTTGCTTATCCAAAATCACCAAATGATTTCTGGAGCTATTCATGCGAATATTCATGGAGGTGAGTTGTTTTGAACTTCCTGCAATTTTTATAAAATGTTCACGCCCCCACTGTCTTAAATCAAGATCGTTTAAAAACTGATTGTCTGACATTTTAGACCAACCTAAAATAACATCTGTGGGACTTATCTCAGATAGGTCATCAAAGTAAAATTGATTCACACTCAGTACTCTACCGGATATTTCATACAGACCTTTACGAATGATGATGAAATCTTTTTCTTCACTTGCAACAGGCTCTAATGGTCGATAGACAATATGCTCTTGTATCAACTCTCCATTAGGACGTTTTACTTCATCATTAGATATCCAATAAAGAAGATTAGCGACAAATAATAAAATATAAAATATTTTCCAAAATTTAACCATGATAATTATTTTTATACAAATATCAAATCATCTGTCAATCGTATAAAAAATAATTTTTTAGATGCATGATTGTTCACATATGATTATTTTGTCATCAAACTGTCTTTTTGTTACTAACAGTCTCTTCTCCATAAATATCTTTTCTTAAAGCTTTCATTTTTTCTAGAGCATTATTTACAATATTTTTATTGGTGTATTGATTAATGATATCATCAAAAGTTTTTTTTAAAATAGATAAGGCTTCAAGCTTGGTCTCTTTATCTATTTGATCATTATCAATAATTTCTTTTAATGTAAAATAAAATTCTTTCGTAAATTTTTTATCATTTTATGATATTTTTCTAAAGCTTGATTAATTTCTTTCAAATCATTAAAATTTTGAGCATATTTATGCTGATTGATATGATCATCGTTTGCAAATTGTAGACCTTTATCAGAAATTATCAAATGAGTATATAATCTCAAAGGATCTTTATTATTTTCATCATATATCAATCTTAAAATATCCATTGTGTAAACGATGCATCTCTAAACATATTACGAAAATTTTTCACCTTTTCAACATTCCAGCTTGAGATATCTTGATTGAAAACAGAACGAGCAAACATAGCCTCCATCGTTTCTAATTTCGATAAATTCCATTTTGATATATCTCCATTAAATTTTTTTCCCATAAATAACTCAGACATATCAGTTATTTTAGAGACATCAATATGATTTAAATCACATTCATGTCCATTTTGTTGAATTTCATTTTCAATTAATTGAATTAAATGCTCTTTATCTTTTGCTACGATAACATTTTCCATGATTTCAATCCTCTTTATTTTTAATTTTACACATAACGCAATAAAATACAAGTTTATAAGCGAATTTCGCCTAAATTATAAATACAAAAAGCTCTTACGAGCTTTTTTATGGTGTTTTTATTGAAAAATTCAATTTTATATTTGATACAAACTTATATCTTGAGAAGATGCTCCCGTTTTTTCAAATAATTCTTCTTTTTTCGTGTCTACAAAGATCATTTTGTAATCCATGTTTTTTCTGACAGAGCATTGTTCATATTTCTCATTGTTGGTACTGTGCTCCAACTCTTGCTTGGACTTGATTTTTGTTTCAATGAACAACATGCCTTCTGTTGTTTTGATGATGAAGTCAGGATAATGTAGTTTATCTTCATTATTTTCTTTAAATACTAATGAGTAGCCATGTCTTCCATTATCAAAGTTTTTAAACCACCAAACGACTTTCGATGATTTTTCCAACTTATCCACCATGATTCTTTCAGGCTCTGAAAAAGGCTTAGCCTGATAGAATTTCCCCTCATGTGTATACAAAGTCTTTTTATAATTCATGGCTTGCTCAGATGTATTAACCTTATAATTTTTCTGGAAACTAAAAGGCTCTACCTTCATTTTTTTGTTATCATTCATCACATCTTTAATCGCCTTTTTACCAATTTCAATCAAATCCTTGGAAATCTTGATGCCATGAACTGCCGCTGATTTCTGTAACTCTCTAAACAACATAGCAGGAATTTCCATTGTACTGACCACATATTTTTCCATCATGGAGACATCAATCTTCTTATTTTGAATCTTTTCATTTTCCATGTTCATTGCATCAATGGCATTGGTTAAAATTTGACCACTTTTCAACTCAATTTCCAAGTCAGCAATGTTTTTCAACGTTGTTATCTTGTTTTTGATTTTGCTGCTGATTTTTCCTTTTAATTCAGGATAATGGTCAATGAATACAAACTGCTCTGAAGGCTTAGTTAAAATCTCTTTTGAAAATACCTTGAAATCTTCATTGAGTTGCACCAAATCAATCTTTAATTCTGGATTAGGCTCAACTTCATATTGTACTGTATGGATGGTTTTTGCTTTATCCTTGATTTCTTCAACTGTTTCCTTGTTTAAAATGGTATACACAAAACCATTATCTAAGTCATCGTCTTGATAGATCTTTCTCTCAACTGTTCTCAAAATTCGACCAATCACTTGAGTAGAGAAGTCTTCACTGGCTTTTAACATCTGAACCAGAATATGAGCACGAGGACAATCCCAACCAGTGGCAATCGCTTGATTACAAATCACATAAGAGACTGGATGGTTATTTTCTACAATATCAGATAATTTATCAATATTGACTTTAACATCATTGAGCCAAACACCAATTTCATCTGGGAAAATACCAATTTGTAACAAGCTATCTCTGACTTCTTCCCATGTCTCATTTTTCAATTGAATCAGCACAAGTGGATTAATTTTCAATCCTTTGGCAAAGAATTTCTGCTTGATTAATTCTCTTTTGTCTTTTGCTCTATTGAGCAATAATCTTTCACTGATGTATTCATTCTTTTCTAAATCAGCATTGATAACGATGGATTGTTTGACAATACCTGATTGTCTTGCAATGTCTCCATCAATTTTGATAGACTCTTGATATTCATTATCATCTTTAGGTGTGGCTGAAACATCAATTTTTACTTTCGGTTTAATCAACTCAATGATTTCTTTAGATAAATCACTCTCCGATGTATGATGAGATTCATCCACAAACAACACAAACTCTACTCCATCATTTTCTTGCAATTGTTTTATTTGTGTTTCCAAAGACAAAGTTTTCTCACTACCTTTTTTATAAGTAGATACCTTTTCATCAACAGACTTACTTTTTGCCTTCAAACTGCTCCAACCAGCACATAAAACATCACCATGCTCTAAAGACAAATATTCTTGTCCAAATAACTTGACTTGATTCATGCCATAATCATGGAATTTTTGATATGTTTGTTTTTCTAATTCACCATGACTGATGCTTAACCATAAGAATACAATTTTTTCATGATTCTCAAATTGAGATTGTAAATTTTGAATAACCTGTGAACACATATAGGTTTTTCCTGAACCAGTTGGAGCTTGAAACAATATTTTGCTATTCTTGCTTTTTGAATCAACAAAATAAGCAATGCTCTCTGTTAACTTTTGAATATAATCTTTTTGAAAATCAAACGGTACTAACATATTTTCTCCTTTAAAACCTTTTAATAAATATTACATTAAAATAAATATTTTGCAAATATTTATTGACTTATAAACATCCCTTTATCATATTATTGATGATATTCTTAGGGCCTATTTCAATTTGACTTAAATCAACTTGCAAACCTTTTTCATGTAAACACTTTAAAAATCTTTCAATCAATAATTTATCATCTTGTAAATCAAACTGATTATTGTGAAAATAATTAAAAATGATAAATTTGGTTTTTTCATGAATATCTTTTTGTAAAACTTTTGTCATTTTTTCCACAAACTCATCAGCATCTCTCACAAAAATGATATTATTTTGACCTGATTCATAAATCGAATAATTTACATTCTCTTTTTTTAATGTCATATAAGATGCATTTTCTTTAAACAAATAAATGCTTTCTAACTTTGGAAACAATTGTTTTTGAAATTGAAAATCTTTAATTTCCTCTTTCCACTGTTTTTCTTGTGCAATGAAATCAATTTTTAGATATTGCATACCTTCTTGACAAGGAGCAACCTTCAAATATCCATCGATCACTTTTTTGACTCTTTTATACGTGACATCTGTACAAATATTATTCTCATTATTTGTACCTAAAATGAATTTTCTATTTCCACCATCTTCCTTGTTTAATTCCATGACTGCTTGGGCAGTTGTTCCACTGCCTGCAAAGAAATCTAAAATCAAAGAATCTTTATGTGTAGATACTCTAAGTAAATGCTTGATCAGTTCAACAGGTTTGGGATAAGAAAAAGTGTCTTTTCCTAAAATCTTTTTCAATAAAATTTTACCCGATTGTGTTCTACCAAATCTTTCATCATATAAAATGGATGCTGGTAAATATTCAGATTTTTGATAATTCTTGGTATAGACTTGACCATTTTTAAACACCAATTCATTAAACCTTTGTTTAACAGTTTCCTCAGACCACCTCCAACGTGCATTAGGGCTTGCTGGATTTTTTTGTTTGGGGATGTATTTTTTATTATCTTTATCATAAATTGGAAAATCTAGACTTTTTTGATAACCCAAACTTTGTTTATCAAGTCTTTCTAATTGATAAAACCCCTTTTCATCTTGAAAAGGATATTTCATTTCAACTGTTGCTTTGGTATCTTTCTTGAAAAACGTTCTCTTGATGCTTCTTGCATAAACATAAACATATTCATGTTCTGTAATGATGAATCTAGAATCATTGCCACCACCATTTTTCTTTTTCCAAATAAAATTGGTAATAAAATTTCTTTCACCAAATATTTCATCACATAATAACTTCAATTGTGCAAATTCATGGTTATCAATGCTGATGAAAATCAATCCATCCATTGTCAATAAATTTCTAGCAAGCTTTAATCTTTTTTCCATAAAAGTTAACCACTTACTATGTCTATAGTTATCATCTTCATCTACAAAATTATCATTGTATTTAAAATCTTTATTTCCTGTGTTGTAAGGAGGGTCAATATAAATAACATTAACTTTTTGTTGATGAGTTGCTTGTAAAATTTTTAATAAATGATAATTATCACCTTCGACCAATACATTTGAATTAAATAAATCTTGATTGGACTTAATTTCTAATTCCTTGATATTTTTTAATACAGGAAAAAAACCGTTTTCTAAACTAAACGGTATTCGCTCCTTAATTTCATCAGTGGGCCAAACCAAACCATATAAGCTATTTTCCTTTTTAATTCTTTCAAGCAAAGATGTTACTTTTTCCAATGATGTTTCATTGATGAGTTTTTTCAACTCATCTTCTAGATGCACATATAAATCTCTGTTTCTACTTGCCATATCTATTCCTTGTATTTTTAATCTATTTAAATCATTTCATTCAATATAAACGAGCATCACTGCTTCATATTATCTTTTTCAATGATATCTTTCACAGCTTGTCTCATCAAGACTGACAAAGATACACCCTTTTTTAAAGCGATTTCTTTTAAAACCTTTTTTTCATCCTGATGAATTCGAATGAATAAATTTTCATAATTATCTAGATTAATGATTTTATTTTTTGGCATCCTCACACCTTTTTTAAAAAATTCTTTATTCATCATAATATAAATTATAAAAAAAGCAAGCATTTTGAAATCATTTTGCAATCAGTATATTTTTAAAAATCAGCTCTGCTGAAAAACGTATGGAAAATAAAAATCGATGAAAAAGCACTTCATTAAGTTAGAGAAATTTTACAGATTTTCTGACAAAATCATGATATTGTCTCATTTTAGAATAAAGATATAAATCATAAATTATTTGATTATTGGGATCATAGATAAATCAATTAGATGAATTGAGGTTTGAATTATTTTTTCAATTGCAAGTTTTGTGAAACCATTTATTTGAAGCAGAAAACAAAAAAGGAGCTTGCGCTCCTTGATTGTAGTTATTGGATAATAAGGTGACTAACCCCATGTAGCTTAAGCAGCTACAGCAAAACTTTCGTCGTTTGCATTTAAGTTTTTTGCTTGGATTAGGTCCATCGCCTTTCCTGTTGCCAACCTTCCTCTTCTACCCTGTCAAAACCAGGACAGGCCCATGAGATAGTCTCAAGCACGTTTTTCTGAATTTTAACCACATTTTCATGTCGGTTTTCTCAGTTGTAGCTTAACACTGGTGGACCTGGCGGGAGTCGAACCCGCATCCAGAATATTTTCAGTCAGTTAGATACACAACAATTCGGTTCGCATTTGATTGCTTACCATGACTGAATTATATACCTCAATATTTTAAAATGCAAGCCTTTTGTTAAAAAACAACATTTTTTTTATCTTTATTTTGACAAAACTTATTTGATTTCTCTTTTTTTTCTTTTATACCTATAGAAAAAGGAAATTTATGAAAAAACCAATTAATCTAACATTATTTTTTATTATTATGATATCTGGGACCATGCTTTTATCTATTTTGTTTGGTAGCCAAAACATTCACATCAAAAGCACAGTCATGTATATTGTATTTATGTTTTCATTTCTATTTTCTTCATTGGTTTTCTTCCTCGATTTTTCTAAGCATTTGATTGTTCAAAAAAGTCAAAAAAATTGGTCTAAAAAAGATCAATATACTATCTACTGGTCTGTTCAAAAAACTTATTGGGAAAACAAATTTGAAGCAGAAGGAAAAAACATATTGTCTCAAACACCTAAACAAATGTTAGGTTATAAATTTTTAGTTTTTTTCCTCAGTAGTGGTTTTTTCGTTACCCTTTTCTTTGCAATTATTTCAGTACTTATCAATACACAAGAAAGAACGTCAATGGATTTTGAACAAAAAGTGACTCGTTCATTTTATGTCAAAGGTTGTTCACAAAAAATTCATTTGTATGAAGATTTTAGAGGCGAAAGTTTTACATATTGTTTATCTCGAACCAATATTTCTTTACCAGCTACTTTGCATTTTAGCATAGGTTTTCATGCTTTAGGTATGAAAGTTGAAAGTATCAAAGCAGTGAATTAATTATTTTTTCCATTTTATTTTAAATGATGGCTTTTTTCTTTTGATTAAATCCTCAAAATAATGATGATTCATTGCAGGTTTTTCTTTTGCTAAAACAAAAAGCTCTGCTTGTCCTACGATTGAACCTGCTTTTACCAAACCTTCTAAGGAAAAATTTTCATCCAAGAAACGATAAAAATCCATATCTCCAGTCACTTCGGGTGGTCCTGATAAAAAGAGTTTCCTTCCTGACTTCATGACATCTAAAATTCTGCTCATTTGAGCATTGGTATCAGGCCATACAATCAAGACATCTGCATCACGCTCTTTTAATAATTCAATGGCATCGATATTTTTTACATCATAAAATGATGGTCTGGGGGTGTCGTTTCTCAAATTCAATTCAGTGGCTATCACATCTTTTTCTGTTCGAGCATTTATTAAAGCAGACCATAATCCACTTCCAGCCCCAACTTCAATCATTGTTTTTGCATCAGAGTTTTTCAATGATTTAACAATCATGGATATTGATTCCTCTGTAGGAATCCCCCAACCAAAATTTAATCTCAAACTCGTGTATAATAGTGATTCTCCTAATGAGGATAAACTTCTAATTTTATTGATTTGTTCATCATTTAAATTGAAATCAGCAGAATACAATTCAAAATTAAAAAATTTTTCCATATCCTGATTGATAAATTCATGCAATTGCTTTTGTGAGAATATTTTACTTCCATGATGGATAGAGTTTTGAAAACTTTGTCTCATCCAATTGGGAATTAAAAGTTTCTTTTCAATGATTTCTAAAAAAACATCTTGTTCATTCATATCAATATCTTCAATAACTATTCATATATTAAATGATTTTTTCTCAAATACAATCAACCATCAAGAAATCATGAAAGTATCTTCATCCTTTAAAATAAAAAATTATAATAATAAAAAAGCGTATATAAGCTTATACTCTTTATGAGTCATACCATCGTCAATCAATATTGATTGTTAATTTAAACTTGTATAAATTTTCATTAAAATTATTGATGATTTAATGATGTTCATGATAATATTGTTGTTCAATACCTTCTTTGGTTACTTTAATTTTTTGATGATCTCCAAAGCTATTTAACATAAAATCACTTTGTTCATCAACAATATGAACAAATTCATCCAACAACTTATCTTGTTTTTGCGTTAATTGACTACTATCAGAAAATTTAAAATCAGGTTCAATGATGGTGAAAATTAAAGCATCTCCATCATTAAAGTATGGAGTAAATTGCTTCCACGAAATACTTTCTAGTGATTGAATTTCTTCAAAAAGCATGGATAATAGCTCTTTGAAAGCAACAGAAAACTTTTCACTTAAAATATTCTGTTGCTTGATGTATTCCTGTTTTAATTGATTATTTTCTTGAATGATTTGATTTATTTTTTCCATTTTTTACTTTCTTTTATTTAATTTTTATCATGAATGTTCAATTTCTTCTGTTGATATACCTTGATCAGTTAAAATAACAGCAACATGATCGCCCAACAAATCTTTCAAAAAATCTTTATTTTCATTGAGTGTATCAGTGAAAAATTCAAATAAATCATATTCTTCTTTTGTCACTTGATGAATAGATTCATCATAATCTTTTTGATACCATTGAGATTTATATAAAGAAAATCCCCATTGATTTTCTTTCATATCTAAATTCTCTGCTTCTACAGGATAATACACAGGAACATGATTGTAAAAATTAACTGAGCGTATATTAAATACACATTCATCTCCATCTTGCCAATATGGTGTGTATTGTTGCCAATGTACAACCTTCAATGAAGGCACTGCTTTAAATAAATTTTTAAAAAGTTGTTCAATTTGTATTTTCAAATTTTTCAACATTTCTTGTTTTTTTTCCTCGAACTCTTCTCTATGTTCATTGATTTTCTGAATTTGTTCAGTAACTTCTTTTAGTGTTTTCATTTTGTTCCTTTAAATAGCCATATTATTATATCATAAAATAACTTTTATGTTCATGTTTTATTGATTTTTCTCATGTGCATGACTTGGTTGCCTTCTGAAAAAATATCTGCTTTCGTACAAGAATTTTTAATAAAGAAATGCCATTTTTCCCACTGCTCTTTTTGTTCATTGGTCCCAATCATGTGTGAATCATGATATCCTTCATTGAAGGATACATGAATCTCCTTGCATTGATTTTTAGAGAGAGTTTCTAAAACTAAATCTTCTCTCCAACCTTCTTTTGTTGCCAAAATGTTCAAATGACTCAAATCAATCGCATAATTGCAACCTGATTGTGATAACTTTTCATATTCATGCCATGAGTCAATGAAGTATTGATGACCATTAAAAGGATAAAGACCTTCTATGGCAACAGGACAATCAAATATATCTTCCATCTTTTTAGCTTTTTCAAATAATTCATCTATACTGCCATTTCTACGACCAGCATGCAAAGAATATAATGGTGCTTTCATTTGTTGAGAAATTTGAGCAAGCTCTTGAAAATACCAAAGATTTTCATCACAGAAATCAGATAAATCAATCGAATATCCCCTTTTATTTTTCAATCGAACATCAGCATGTAATCTAAATTGAATATCAGGAAATTGATTCATTAAATGATCAATCAATGGCTCTGATATATAATCTGCATGTTGTGGACACAATTGAACGTGCTGATGCGCAAGTACACCAATGATAGGCTCTAATGTACCATCTACAATATTTTGTATGGCTTTTTGATATGGGTATGAAGACCAACAAGCACTGACTGCATTAATATTCATGTTTTACCTACTGTTTAAACTATTATTTTAAATACTATTTTAAGAATTGATAGTGTCTTGATTATATAAGTATTCATCATAAAGTTAAAGAATTTTTCTTGAAAATTTTAAATTTTACAAACAATTTTCAACTTTTATGATTGATAAAAGCAAAAGCCACATGATTTTTCATGTGGCTTATTTAATTGATATTAATTCAATCTTTGATTGATTTGGCTTTAATCGGATTGTCTTTATCGACTGGGACCACTGAGATGCTATTCTTAGGGGAACCTTCAATCACGCGTGAAGTCGTTGCGACATAAACCAAGACATTTCTCTTTTCATCAATCATGCGAACAACCTTTGTTTTCTTAAATAAAGGTGAGGCATTTCTGCTGAAGACATCTTCACCATTTTGAATGATTTTAGAAAAATTGATGGAGCCCACTTGACGACAAGCAATAGACACATCAGATGTATCTTCAGCCAACCCAATCATACTTGAAGCTCCACCTTTTTCTGCATATGAAATGTAGCAAGTCACACCACTCACATCAGGATCATCGAAAGAGCTAACCTTGATAGCATCATCTGGTGTGAGCCAATTATGTTTAGTTGATACCGAACCAATATCTTGCTGATGTGTATTGCCTTTTCTAAATACGAAATAAGCAACCGTTGCCAAAACAAAAAGTAAAGCAGCAATACAAAGAGTCACTAAAATTTTTCTAAGCATGTTTTCTCCTAGGATTCAAGAAGCCTCTATTTTAAATCTTTCTCATCAAAAATACAATTCTTTTTTTATGAATGTTGTTTTTTTGATATCATTAGCTATTGCATGCAGCATATGATGTGTTATAATCTCGTTGATTTAACAAATACGGAGTTCATTGTGGAAGCCATTATCAATAAAAAAGCAGGTTTCAATTATCATCTTGAAGAAAAGACTCAAGCAGGTATCGTCCTGGAAGGCTGGGAAGTTAAGCCCATTTTAAATCGTCAAATGAGCTTGGATGGCTCGCATGTCATCATCAAGGATGGTGAGCTTTTTCTGCTGAATTCAAAAGTCATTCCAGAAAAGACCACTTCCACTCATGTGACAGCTGTGTCAGATCGTACTCGCAAACTCCTCATGAAGAAAAAAGAAATCATGAGGCTTGTTGGACAAGTGCAAGAAAAGGGCTATACCCTAGTTGTCACCAAAGTTTTCAAAAATGGTAGAAATATCAAAGTTGAAATTGCTTTGGCTAAGGGTAAGAAACTCTTTGATAAGCGTGAAGATGAAAAAGAAAAGGATTGGAAGCGTGAACAAGAACGCTTGATGAAAAACAAGACTTAAAAAAAAGAGCCTAGGCTCTTTTTTTATTTCTCTATTTTTTGAAATCTTCCTGTTTTATCATAACTTCCCAATAAATCATCTCTATTGAATAAATCTTTTGATGCATTTGCCATAAATTCAACATACTCCAATACATTATTTCTATTGATATCTCTTCTTTGAAATACCTCTGAGGCATTGACATTTTTCATGGCGTTTTCTCTTGATGCCAAAGATATTAATTCACTCAGCGTCATACCAGCTTTTGGATTTCTTGTATAATCATTATAAAGCTTTTGCATGATGCGATTGAATTCATTATTTCTCATTCTTTCAATTCGTTTTGTGTTATATATTCTCTCTTCTGCTTCATTGACTCTTCTTTGTTTTTTTTGAAATTCTTTGGTTTGGACTTGCAATACCTTATCTTCATCATCTGTGGCAAAAACAAAATCATCTGTTCTTGCGCTTACTCCATTAGCATAAGTCATGTTTGTTCCACATAAAGCCATTAATAAAATAGTGAATACAATCATTTTTTTCATAATTTTCCTCATTCATATCTTTTCATATATACGATTTTTTATTTCAAAGTCAACGACCATTCATCAAATATCCTTTTGTATTAAATCACTCAATGTATATTACATGTAAAAATTTTTCATAAATAAAAATTATTTTTTGACTTTTTTTCAAAACACTATATTTTATATGAAGCCAATTAACTATTTTCATTTATAAGGACTTCAAATGCTTGGCTTTAAAATTTTTGATAATGATTCACCTGAAATTTTGAATAAAAATATTCAATTTTGTTTTGATAAAAACTTATGTCTAGAAATTGCTTTTTACAATAAGAATCAAGATTTCTTTTTGGCTTTTTTAAAGAATCATCCACTTTTTCATCGTATCAAAAAAAAATCTATTCACTTAAATTATAAAAATTATATTGGAGGACATCTATCCTCTTCGCCCGAATCCGTTGAAAAAATGATGCTTGAAATTAATTGGATGAAACAACTCGGTATTCAAGATGCTGTCATACATTATCAAAGACCTGATACATTCAAAGAGCACCTCTTTCAATTAGAGCCTGAACAACTTATCAATAATCTTAAGTTAATTGACAAAATTGCTCAAGATAATCATATTAGAATCTATATTGAAAATACCTATATTTATAAAAGAAAAGATGTTCATAATGATTTAGAGTTTCATCAAATCATTTGGAATTCCATTCTGGATATTCAAGCACAAAGTAGAGTTGGAATATGTCTTGATTGGGGACATGTTAAATGTTTTTCAAATGATTCTTTAGAAGACTGGCTCATCTATTGTAAAAAACTTAAAGAAAAAAATATGATCATTTACATGCATATTCATGATAATGATACATTAAAAGACTTGCATTTAACTCTTCCTCAGGCAAAATCATTACAATATCAATCTTCACCAGAATTCATCATTTTATTAAAAAAATATCAAAAATTTTTTGAAGATGATATCTTGATTTTAGAAAATCAATCAGATATTGCTATTCAAGAATATCAGAAATTAATGTCAAATTAATATTTTTTTTTGATATAAACACTGTTTTTGTTGGATAAAAAGTTAATATTATTTTCTATAGACTGTATAATTTCTTTTTTATCTTTATTCTTAATAGGATAATTATTAAATAACTCTTTCATTGCAGGGACACTATTGACGTATTTCTCCACTTTTTCATAAACATAACTTTTTTCAATCTCAAACAAAAGCAAACCATGATGTTTCCCAAAAGGTCAATCAGAGCAGGAGCGAAGCTTCCAAAAACAACTCAATACCCAAACACCATGAGTTTGCTGGAAAACGAGATGGTACAACTTACACCACAACCCATATCAGTCGTTCAAAAAATAAACCAAACCAAACGACTGACAAAATCAAAATTCATGCAGATGTCCACGGAAGTTTGAACATAGGAAGAAAATTTCTTCCCGCCTTCAACTTCTCTTACCTTGGCAACAACATGAAGGTTTTCAAATACCAAGTCAAAAGAGTTGCTAAACGGGGGAAAAAAGGGCTTGATTCATTTGAAAAGAGATTTTTTTCAGCAAGAATGGCCGCTTGCATTCACACATTGTGAAACATGCCTAATCATTATTTTAGTCATTAAAGATAATCTTTGTATAAATTCCCAAATGGTCACTACCCTTAATATGAAAAAACTCAAGGTCTTTAAAGAAATGATTCTTCTCAATAAATACATGATCTATACCAATACCTAATCCAAAACCTTTTTGATAATAAGGTCTTGTGATGAATTTCAATGAACGGTCTAAAATGGGCCATTTCACTTCATAATTATCATGATAATTATCCAAAGAAAGACCAGAATACCATGTAGATTCTAATTGTGTTGTACTTTTCATGTTTTCATCCAAAATTGCTTTGATTTGAGGTGTCAGTACTGTTGCATTCATATCTCCTGCAACAATTTTATAATCTGCATCACACGCTTTCATTTTGTTAATCACTTTTTGATAAGCTCTATTTCTTATTTGATAAAAATCAAAAGTCATAGGTCCAGGAGGATGAAATATGATGCCACAGATGGTTTTTTTACTTTCCTTGACTTCACCTTTTTCCATGATTGAAATATTTTGTTTGAAATACATGAAATATTCCTCAAAAATAATTTCATGATTTCTATCTCCCATAATCGGATATTTACTCAATAAAGTAATACCATACGGATTATCCTCTAATTTTTCATAAGAAAAGTAACCAATTTTATGAAATTCTTTCATGAAATCTTTGTGTTGATTGGTCACTTCAAAAAGAGCAATATAATCTGGTGAATTTTGCTTTGCTTTCTTTAGTATTTCTTCCAAAGCTTTTTGATTCATGTAAATATTAGCTGAAATAATTGAAACACCATTTTTTTGCATATGTTTATTATTCATTTTATAATCTTGTATATGATTAAAATATTGCACATTTGTTTCCAATGCCTTAGAAGAAATGCAAATCATGGAAAAATTAATCAACAGAAAGAGTAAACTTATTTTTTTATTGTTAACAAATATCAAAGATATAAAGAGAAATATTAAAGCTACATAGGACCAATGAGTCCATAATTCAATGAAATAAAAAGCATAATTATCAATGTATGCTGAACGATGTGAAACTGTCATATTAAGGAGTAAATTGATAAAAATAAACAAATTAATATGAAAAAATAAACCTAATTTCTTTTTTTGGGCCATGCTTTATCTATCTATAAAAAAATATGAAAGTCAATATAAAAAACATTTTATCTCATCGCTTGAAGGTTTTTAGCTATTATCTTTCATTTCTTCTTATTTGATTCATGAATCCTAAAAATCCAGCTCGACTCATGTATTTTTATAATAAACAATATATTAGCATGTTTTATCTTTGGACAAATCATCCTATTAACTCACAAGATACTCGCAAAAACTTGAGAAAATTTGCGGTTTCTTTTCCATGAATTTTCTACGTTTTTTTCTGAATAGCCAATTAAAAAGATAATATCAAGATTTTCAATCTGTATTTTAATTGCACACAAAAAATAAATTATAAAACCGCATGTGTCTTTTGATGCTCTCTACACAACAGCTTTCCTCCGTACTTTACCTTATTTTTTCGACACCAAAATAAAACACTTGCATCTAACTCTTGTTCACAGATTTCGCATGTATGAATAGATATTTTTTTCTCTTTTATTGGCAACAACAATTGTGGCGTATTTTTTACAATACCAAACCGCTCTCTCCAATGATATTCAATAGGTTGATGAAACATGAGAATATCTTTGGCTAATCTTTCAACGGTTTCTTGAGAAATAATTTTCGAAAGTTTTTTAAACATACTTAGATCTTCTGGCATCAACGAATCTATAAAAGAAACAAATTGATCATTTTTTACAATAAAAACGTTTTCAGGTAACTTTTTTTTGCTCCTTTCTAAGATAGTTTCATTAGATAAAATGATCATGTTATAAAATGTTGGCTTCAATACCATACCCAATCTTTTTCCCAATAAATTATTTTTCAACAATAAATCTCTCAGCACCATGATGTGTTTTTCATTTTGTTCAATCGGTGATGCAATTGCATATCTTTTATCTTGATAAGAGCTAGAAAATTCTAAATTCTCATTGATGAACAAACCTCCTTGATAACCTTTTGTTTCACAAACAAAAATGTCATTGACTCTATTGATAAGCAAGGTATCAATTTGCGCTACTCGATCATTAAATTCCAACCTAATGTCATGTAAAACCATGAAATTTTTACTATTTTGAAAATAGAATTTTGTTTCATATTCAAATTGTTTTTGAGCTTTCAGACCAGCATTTATTTTTTTAATTTCCAACTCTATTTTTTCTTTTTGTGAAGAATTGATATTTTCTAATAATAAATCATTGAGTATTTTGATATCTCTTTGTCTTTCATCAACTGGTTTTAAAATCATAAAAATTTCCCTATTTTAGTTGTGTTTTTTCAACAATAAAAATTAAATCCAATTAATCAAGCACATCAACTTCTTTTTTCTTTTTTTTATGCTATAATATCTTCTTTACAGACTCATAAGGATAAATATGAATAAAGAAACTGCAAGCAAACTTCTTTCTCAACAAGTTGCATTTACCAACATGACTTTTGGTAAGAATACACTCGATTCACAAGACCCTCAATTCTGGGAAAAGCTGCGCAATCAAGCAAAGCTTGTCCGTGAAGAGCTGGATGAGCTTTTTGATGCGATTGATAAGCAAGATATGACTGCTGTTCGAGATGCTGTCTCTGATGTGAATGTTACCAACCTGGGTGTACCCCATCTTGCAGGTTTCGATGTTGAAGCAGATATGCTAGAAGTTTTTGAATCCAATCTTTCAAAAGTTTCAAAGACAATGGAAGATGCCATTAAAACCCAAGAATTTTATCATCAAAAAGGTGTTGAAACCTATATTTCACCTTGTCCCACTTTTGAAGGATATATTGTCAAGGTCTCAGAGACATGTGTCGGTAACGATAAAAAGACCTACCCCAAGGATAAATTCCTTAAGTGTGTTGTTTCTTTCCGTGAACCTCAATTTAAGTAATTAAATTCTGTCTTTTCATAGAAAAAAGAGCCTATGCTCTTTTTTTTATTTCACTAATTTTAGCTAAAATAAAATTTATTAAGTTAGTCATTCATGGCTATTCGAAAAAATATTGTTGATACTGATTATTTTGGTTGACTTCTGATGGTGTTTTAGTTTATAATCTTAAACATATTAATTAATTGAGGTCTTAAAATGAATGATTCTTACGCTCGTGAAATTCCAAAGGAATGGGATGATATTGCCAAGATGTTTATTGCGATGGGAGACCCTCATCGTCAACGTATTCTTTTGATGTTTGAAAAAGATGAGGCACTGAATGTCACGGAAATTTCCAATGCTTCTACGCTTTCTCGCCCTGCTGTTTCTCATCATCTAAAAATTCTTCTAGATGCAAAGGTTTTGAAGATGGTGAAAAGAGGAAAAGAAAGTTTTTATTCCATGAACATTGATAACATCAAGTTCAATTTCAAGAATGTCATGGACTACATTGACAAAATCTCTTGAAATCACATCATAAAGCGGCTTTTAGCCGCTTTATTTCATTTTCAATCTTGATTGTGGTTTAGGTTGTGGACGTATAGAGAATATGGTCTTTAAATCATCAGGATAATCTTTCAAGAAATTCTTTTCATTAAATGTGACTTCATATTCACCAGCATTTATTTTCAATTCAAGAACATCCTCTTCCTTGATATATTTTTTAATTTTTTCTCTAGCGTCTGCTTCACTCATTTGCCTAGATAGAATTTCAACCAATTTTTCTTCTTCAATCACACAAATACTCCAACGACTTGTATCCACAGATCCTATTGCTTTTCTTTTGCTGTTTTCCTTTGGAATGGCAAAAATTATTTCATCATGATGTTGATATACTTCTGGACCACCTGAAGCTGAAATGCAAATAAAACCTTGCTTTGCATAATGGTTGGTTGCATCAATTCTACCTTTGATGAAGCCAATTGATAACTTGTCATCGTGAGGCTCATAGTTCACTTCTTTGTTGAATGCATCTATTCTAAACCAATCTGTCACCAACAATTTCTCTGTTTTAAAATCAATGTGAAAAAACATATTATCATCTGGCAAACAAGGCTTGACTGGCTCGTATTTTAATTGATATTTCCCTGAACTTTTATCTATGTTTGGATAAAACATCTTGAAAATCCAATTTCTAGACATCAAGTTCATTTTTTGGCCACAGCACATGCATTCATTATCTGAAGATAAATCATGAATGTTAAAATTGCCTGAATTGATATGATTAATGAGACCTTGAAAATCTTCTTTGACCATGTATTCAATGAATAACTTGGAAAATAAATAATCAATTCGATTAAAATTATCTTTATTGTCTTTTTTTAAATCATCCATTTGATGAAATAAATGACTGTCATGCGTTTCATAACCAGGAGGCATCTTGATTTCATCATTTCTTATTTTTACTTTTAAAAAATCAATGATACTTTGACTAAAGTATTTCATCTGCTCATCTTCTGTTTTACCTTTAATATCCTCTATATGAAAAAATTGTTCAAATTGAGTCATGATTATCTCTTAAAAGCTCTTTTAGGTTTTATGGTTTCTTTGGAGTCTTCCGTCTGTTGCTCTTTTAATTGCTTATTTAAAGCCTTTTGTTTTTCGTATTCTATGCCATCATAGAGTTTTTTCAGTTCACCCTCTGGGACTTCAGAGCGATGATTTTTGACATAATGTAGCAATAATGTATTGGTTTGATAACTCTTTCCCGCAACACTGACAGTGTATGTTTGACTTCCACTGTGTGCTTGTTTGCATTTACATGAATGAAATCCTTTGGTAGCAGAGCCTGGAACTGGTCTCATTTTTTTCATCAAATATTGTGCATACTCTGTGACTTCATCATTGACATCTGGCTCCATTTTTTTAGCATTAGGTTCGATAAACAATAAATTTTTTGAATCATTTTTAATCATTGCATTCCTTCTAATTTATAGATTAAATTTTTTATTTTTTAAAGAGTTTTTTAAGCTTATTTCATATACATGATAAATAATGCAGTCTTCTTTGTTTTTATCATTCACTGGTTCATTTCCGATGTATTCACCTTTTTGAAAGATAGAGTAATTATCATCATATTGAAGGGCATTTTTACTTCTTTTTTGTATTAAAATCAATGCATTATTTTTATTTAATAATTTAGAAAATTTCTCTTGCACTTGATTGACATCTTCTGCAATACCATAAGGGCCTAATATTTTATTGATATCTGCCTGATGCAAAAGATGTGAGTTTTCTTCATTGATATAACTTCCAGTTTTTTGATCAATCATTCCATAGAATTGATTAATTTTAAAACTGGATATATTCTCTATTTTTTCAATAACTTCATCAAATGAATATTTATTATCTACAAGATAAATACCTTTTGATATTCTTGTCATTTCTTTAAAATTTAAATTAGTCTGATTCATATTCAAAAATGTTACAGACTTATTTATGATACATCAAGATTTAAATTATTCAAGTCTTTGAAAAATTTAAAAATTTTATCTTTTTTAAATTATATAATAATATTTAATTTTTAGATATTTAAGATATCTTTTAATATTGAAAAATTTTTTTTCAAGCCTTCATGAATTCATTCTAAGATTAAATCACTACTTCAAATGATGTGTATTTTTTTAATTCCAGGAAATTACATTTATTAGATTTTTTAGAAGTATAATTAGGCGAAATTCGCTTAATAGTGCTAGATTTAAAAATTTTCGTTGACTTTGAATATTTATCTTTTAAAATATAGTATTAAAAAAAAATATTAAAAAATTTATGAACATCGATTTTTCTAAAATTAAAAAAAGCACTTATGATAAACATATCTTATTATCTTTCATGAATAATATTCATGATATCAATCAAGTTTATCGTGATACTGAAAAATTAAATCTTTTTAATTTCCTTATTCAATTGAATGCGCAGGAAGAGCCTTTTATAAAAAGTAATAAGTTGGCAGGTGAGTTATTAATGGAAAATCAAAGTTTAATACAAAGTGTGAATGGAAAAAAATTATTGGAATTATTGATTATGATTAGAAAAAATAATCCTGAATTTTCTATTCATAATCCGCCAGATGATTATTTTTTAGCTGGAATGGATCTTCATAAAATGAACGGCTCTTATTTTCCTGAAATTGATTTATTAAAGCCTGAAATTGAAAATTGGATTGAACTTAGAAATAAAATGTCTGTTGATAAAATCAATAAACACAACATCAGAGAATTAATTGAAAATGTTAAAATTATTCAAAAACACTCTTTAGATGAAACTCTTAAAAACAAATCTTTGAATTTGTGGAATAAATTATCACAAGAGGAAACTTTATTTGAAATTTTTATTGAATATTTTCCAGATAATGCTGTCAGAAACCATAAGATATTGAAATATTTTCTAAATAAGACCCCTGATTTGAATCATTTTTTTACACAATCATTTCAACAACAACATTCAAATTTTGTATCTCTTTTGATTAAAAATAATTTAATCAGCATCCCTCATGCAGAGCATGGTCGAAAAAATATTTTATCTGATAATCAACTAGCATCTCTTGCTCAAACAGAGAATGCTCATATCAGTGATTTTCCTATGACATTATCATTTAAAAATATTGAACAAGCTTTTTTCTTTCAAAATTCCAAAGAAGATTATTTTAGTCAAAGAAAAAAATATTTAAAAAAATTATCTCAAGAGTTGAGTAACTCACAAAAAAAAATGGTTTCATTAAAAATTGATGCTTCACCAAAATATTCATTTGATTTTTCAACCAAAACAATCGATATCAATCTACTTATTAAGAAGTTAAATTTATTTATTACTCCTGCATTGATTGATTATTATGCCAAAAATCATGAATTTAATGACAAAGAGAAATTAAATTTCATGCGAGAGGTTATTAAATTACCTTTGCAAATCATTCAAGACTGCCAACATCTTTTTACTACAGAATTTCTGAATAAAAAAATGCATGAAATATATGATATGAAAGATATGCACCCAAATGATAAACGAAGAAATTTCACTTTTTTATCTGAATTTCAAAAATTCATTAAAAACAATCATGATTATCCAGCAGAAAAAAAAGCATTTTTAGAAAACCTAATCATCAATGTTGTTTTAAATATAGATTCTAACAAAGATGAGCAAGTCAAAGGTATATCTATACAAAGAAAGAAAATATAAAATGAAATTTTTTACGATTCAAGAAAATCACAATAATATTTTCATTAAACAATCAGATCCACCACTGTATCTGAGCAGTAAATTCATTAAAGAAATTTTAAATGAAAATTTCAATTTAGATAAAAAAATGGATTGTATTGTTTATTCTCCTGAGCCTCTTCGTATTGAAGCATCACATGGATTAAAAGAGTTTAAAATTTCTCATCGCCAAGATACATTTCATCTCTATATGATTGAGCACCCTGAAAATATTTTAATTAATGGTCAATACCCTGTATTTGAAAAAAACAAAAAACTGTCTGCAAAATTATAATTTTTGTATAGGTTTTTTGGTCATATTCTTATCTAAATCAAGCTCTGTTTCTATCATTTTTTGCTCCATTTTAATTTTATGTATGACCATCATTTCATTTCTTCTTTCTTTATCTTGAATATACCAATAAGGTATTTTTTTATTTTTTTTTAGATCAAATGGGTCTTCCATATAATCAACGGCGCTAACATTCCAATTAGAGATATCTTGATTAAAAGGACAGTGCCTAAACATATGACTCATATTGTTGAGACTTTGAACATTCCATTTTGATATATTTTGATTAAACGATGAACCAAAAAACATTTGACCCATATTTATGACTTTTGATACATCCCACTGCGATATATCTCCATTAAATTTAGAGGAATGAAACATATAAGCCATGCTGTCAACATTAGACACATCCCATTTGGAGATATTTCCATTAAATTCTGAATATTCAAACATCTCACGCATTTTTATCACATTAGAGACATTCCATTTTGATATATCTCCTTGAAACTCAGATTGACAAAACATACCTTTCATATCTTCCACATTTGAAACATCCCATTGTGAGATATTTCCATTAAATTCTGAAGATTGAAATAAAAATGACATGTCTATAATTTTAGAAACATCAATATGATTTAAATCACATCTTATACCATAAGTAGCTATTTCTGTTTTAATTAATTCTTTTAGATGTTTTTTGCTTATAGCTTTTATTTTTTGTCTCGTCATAACCTATTTTTTTATTGATTATTTTATAAATTTTTTTATGAATTACATTCATTATACTAAATTATATAGTGCTGTCCAGTTTTATTTTTTTAAAGCGAATTTCGTCTAAGAAAAAAATAATAAAAGCCCTTTCTGGCTTTTATTATTGATTTTTTCTGTTACTTTTAGATTGCGTCAAAAGAAAAGGAAAAAAACCATAAAAATAATAGACAAAGTAACTTTATATGTCAATAATTGACTCCTTGCAATTGGATTGATATTTGATAAAATAATTTCATGGTTAACTTTCAAATTCTCAATAAAACATTTCTAGGTTATTTTAAAGAATCTTTTTTTCCACAAAAAGACATGAAAGAGTTTAACTGCGGCTTTAATAAAGCATATCTCTATCAACCAGAATCACATGATGGAAAAATGCCAATCTTATTCATGTTTCATGGGACTACTCAAACAGCATTAGAATTTGCACAACAAACCCAAATGAATGATTTGGCTCAAAAAAATGGTTTTGCTGTTTGTTATCTTGATAAAAATATTCTCATGAATCCGTATAAAGCTTTCGATTGGATTGAAAAAGTCGATAAAAATAAAGATATTGAGTCATTTGCAATTGCATTAAAAAAATTATCTAAATATGATAATATTGATTTAAGTCGTGTTTTTGTTTGTGGTCTTTCAGCCGGAGGTGCTCTAGCTTCCATCATCACCGAGAAACTTCCCCATCTTATTGCAGGTTCAGCCATTATTGGTGGTTTACCAGAAGGCTCTGCTCATGATTTAGATTCTGCTTTAAATGCCATGAAAGTAAGTAAAAAAGATTTAAATCTCCAAATAGAAAGTCCAGTTGATTTTCCAGAAGACAAAGAGTTAAAAATTTTTATTCTACATGGCAATAAAGACCATATTGTACATGTCGATAATGCAAGAAAAAATTATCAAGTCATGACCAATTTAATTGATCATTTAGATGATAATCTTTCCAATCAATCCATTAAAAATTATTCAACAAAATTATCCAATGGAAACAAAATATTTAAAAGCGTTAATCATAATCGTAAATTGCAAGTTCATTATGAAGAAATTGATAACATGGATCACGTTTGGCGAGGAGGAGATACATCTGTTGCATTTTCAGACATTGGAGATATAAACAATCAATTTAATTTAAGTGAAAAAATAGTTCAATTCTTTGAGTTTCATAAACTTAAAAAACAAGCTATTCTTAAACCAAGATAATTTATCTTATCATCTTATTAAAATCATCAGTCAATTTAACCATCATTGTTGAATCAATATCAGCCTCATATTTTGTCTCTAATCAGCCACATATGACTTCATTTTTATATTTAATTTTCCTCTTTAATTGTCATTTTTATCAACTTGAGATAGAATTTGTCTATTAAGGAGATTTTATGCTTAGACAAAGAATTCAAAATTTAATCAATCATATTCATTTGGCAGTTCAAAAAGAGTTATTTCCATTAGCTAAAATTATTGAAAATTTAGAAGAAAAAATGATTGAAAACATTAAGTTCAGTGTTTTTTCTGATGAAAATCTTTCTCACCCATTTCTACAAAATAAAGAGATTCTTCTTCATAATTATTTTCATCAACGTGTTGATGCCATTATTTCACACGAAGAAATTATTCAAACTCATCATTTAATTCTAAAAACTTTAAAAGATTTTCCCCTTATTCAATCCGATGATTGTTTTTTATCATCAAGTATGATTGATTATCTTTCTAAACAAAAAAATTCATATTCCTTTGTCGTCTCTGATTATCATGCTTGCGAATCATCCATCTATATAAAACCTACTCATTTGCATAAAAAGCTGATCAATGATGAGCACATTTTCCCCGTTCTATGCCCTTTTGACAAACTGCTGAATGATTCTTCTGAAAAGAATATCCTTCTTTTACAATACCCAGAAATCCATGATTTATATGATGAATTTCGCTATCAATTACTGCAATATCTCTATCCCAATTATGAAAATATATTTTTGCAAATAGGAGGGCATTATTCATTCATTCAAAATAATTTTCAACCATGCTTACTTCAAATCAATCATGAGATGTTTAATCATAACTCTACTTATATTGTTTTGGAAAATGAATCTTTATCATTAAAAATTGATTGTTTCCAATAAATTTGTCATTGATTATATAAATTATCAAAGGTCGATTTTTCGACCTTTTTTCATACACCATTCATATTTTCTTTCTCATTAAAATGCTTATAAAATGTTTTAATCATTTTTCTCAACTATGATTAAAAATCTCATTCATCAATATATAACTGTTATTAGTTTGAATTTTTTTCTCTTTAATTATCTCACCAATACATTCTTTGATAGTTTGATAAATACTTTATTGCAATAAAAATATATTTTTATTGCAATAATAAAACAATCATGTATTAATTTTACAATAAGTTAGCCATTTATTTAAAATGTTCCTAAGATGTTCCTAAAAAATGTTGCATTGCACAAAATAATCTGATAACATAGGGTTATTACTTAGAAAGGACGAGAAATGACAAAATCAAAATCTCAAAAACAAGTGGTTTACAAAACTCATGAATATTTAAAAGGATTTGCAACATTGGATGAAAAATCTATTTCTTTAGCTTATTCAATGGGTTTACCTACTAATATTGACAGCAAACAGTTTGAAGATTTACAGGTTCAATTGGAGCCTTTGAATATCTCATTATATTGGATTGAAAATTATAGTAACAATGCTTACTCATACTCATGAATATATGAATGAACAAATTGAGTCATAAATTATAAATAAACGAAAGGAATATATATGAAAAAAGATGATAACGCGAACGTAAAAATTACATATGAGGACCATGATTATCTTCCTGGTATTGCAACAGTTTCAAAGAAAGACAGGAATAAAGCTTTTTTGAATAATCTTCCTGCAAGCTTGAACAGTTTGCAGTTTGAAGAAATTCAAAAAGAAGATAACAAAATTGAATTATCTTGGGTTCCTAAGAAAAAATTCTTTTGAAGTGTAGTTGAATCAAAAGAGTAAAAAAAACCGCCAATTTAGGTGGTTTTTTTTTATTTCAATATCATTCACCAAAATACTTGATAAGTTAATGCTCCACCATTAACCGTTGGTGAAAAATCTGTTGATTTGAAGGTTTTTTGATAACTTATTTTAATATTTTGATTCTTAGACACTTTATAGTTAGCTATCATTCCATATGAATAATTGTTATATTTGTCTTTTTGTGCAATATCATTCACAGATGTCTCTCCACCATAGGCATGAAATAAATCAGCACCTAACCATAAGTTATCACCCAAGTTATAACTGATATGTAATTCGTTTCCATAGAGATTTTTTTGTTTTAATGATTTTGTACCTTGATACTTATTGTTGTCCGTATAGTAGGTAAATGCAGTATACCATTCTGTTTGCCATCTACCTTTTTTCCATGAAACTGCACATTCTGGCTTTAATGCAAAACGGTTAGAGCCAATATTATTAGTGGCTGTTGGATCATAATTGGAAGTTGGTAATGTAGTCGTCAAACCGCAAGTAATGGCATCAATATTAAATAATCTTTCATTTTTGTCCGCAATGGTTTTTGCAATCGTTTCATCAACAGCTTCATGTATTTTTTCAGGGATTTCAGTATATTGACTCAATGGGGTATCATAATTTTTATTAATATTTTGCACACCTAATGTTTGAGAATTTTTTCTTTCAATCCATTCTTTTCTTTCTAATGCAGGTTGATTTAATAATCCCAATCCTAAGAAAATCTTCACATCACCTACTTGCTTGGTATCATTGGATAAGCTTCCTAATGGAGAAGTTATACTGAGATTATTTTTTGTATAAGGAAGCAAAACATAAGCCGCAGCTAAATTATCTTGATAATTGAAATATTTCAATGCTCTAATATAAGATACTTCTGTCTGCAAATCTATTTTCAATCCATTTGCCTTGGTCTGCTTGATATGATAGCTACTGACCTGACTTTCTAACAAACTGATATCAGATGGTACAGAATTATAACTTCTTGCATCAGAAGCCCATGCATAATTTCCAAAAATCATGAATGTAATTAAAGATAATTTTGATAAATTAGATATTTTTTTCATAGGTTTCTCAAATTTTTAATAAATTATCATAAAAATTTCATTTTTCAAGCTTATATTAAGTATTTTTGTTATTCGGTTCATTTTCATAAAAATTACCCCCAAAAATCTTAAATTTCTTTATTTTTAAATCGATTAATAAAAAAATGCATATTTCTATGCATTTTTTATATAATCATTATATCCTCATACTCACAAACATATTTCAGGAAGTTTTATCACTCATTTTATATAAATCTTTCGCTATCGCATGAGTAATGAATGGACAAAAGATATGCAGCATGGTTAACATTTTTTTCAAAATCAATAAACCTTCTATGATTTTCGCCTTATCACCACTTTGAATATTTGCTTTATTTTCTTCAATCCATTGGTCGCAAAACCAATCTTTGAATTCATGTTGAATGAGTCTAGCTGCTTCCAAGAAATGAAAAGCATTCATATGATTCATGAAATTTTCTTCAATCTCTTTCAATTTTTCATTTTCAATCAAAATTTTTAATTCAATAGGCAATTTTTCTAATTCAAACTTTTCTGCATAAATGCTGAAAAATCTTGCAGACTGCCAAATCTTGTTCATGAATTTTTTATATCCAGGTAAATCATTTTCATTAAATTTCATATCTTCTGCTGGACCTGTTCTGGTCATCAAAAATAACCTAAAAGCATCAGCACCATATTTTTTAATCATATCTAAAGGGTCAATTCCATTTCCCAATGACTTACTGAATTTTTTATTTTGTTTATCTCTAATTAATCCGTGTAGATAAATTGTATAAAATGGATATTTAGAGGGTATTTCTAAATTTAATCTATGTTGATTTTTGTATATATAATTTCCCATCATCAACATTTTACCACACCAGAAAAACAAGATATCAGCACCAGTTTCTATCAAGCTAGCCGGATAAAAATCTTTGATTAAATCAGGGTTTTTCAATAAACAAGCAATAGGCCATAAACTTGAATTGAACCAAGTATCCAAACTATGCTCATGAGAAGGATTATCATCATATAAGATTTTATCTTCAATCATTGAATAATGACAAGGCATTTTAATTCCCCAAGGTATTTGTCTTGAAATACACCAATCTTCAATGTGGAGCAGAAAATGAATCAACTGCGATGTTTCTTTTTCGGGTATTATTTTAATTTGACCATTCTCAATATCTTCCAATAATTCTTTAGCAAGGTCTTTTATGTCTAAATAATATTGACCATCTCTAAAATAAATCTTATTATCCTCCAATAAAAGATTAAAAATCATTTTTGTAAATTTTTGATAAGACTCATCCATTGTATAGGATAAATATTCCCAATCTGGCAAAGCACCTATTTTTTTAATTTGCTCTATGATAATCGTTTTATGTTTTTCTTCTATAAACTTTGCAGCTTGCTCATAGCTTATTGTTTTATTTATATCATTAATATAATTGTCTTCATTTCTCAGTATTTGATATTCAATTATTTTTTCATGAGTTGCTAAACCTGCATGATCTAATCCAGGAATCCATAGACTATCATGTCCGCAAGCGCGATAAAAACGGTTTAAACTGTCTTGTATGGTGAGAAATAATGCATGACCACTGTGTAGTTTGCCTGTGATGTTAGGCGGTGGCATCGGAATGTATTTTTTTTGTTTAATTGATTGATTATTTTTTTGATTGTCTGGTTTATTGTTAGAAAATCTAAAAATATTATATTGTTCTTTATTACACCATTTTTCATATATTTGCTGTTCATCTTGAATAAACGATTTTTCAAGGCAAGTAATAAGATTGGCTTTACAATCTTCTTTTATATTTAAATTACGTTTAACTGTGTCATAGCATCCTCCTAAAAAATTGTGAATGACAAAAATATTATGTCATAAAATTTTCATAAAATCAACAGTTATTTGATTTTTATAATTTTATAAAATCTTGAGATATTCAGTTCATTTCCATGCCATTATTTCTTCATTAAATTCATTTAAACCATCATATAAAAGACTATCAAAAATAAAAATTTATTTATCTTGATATTTTTCTTGACTTTTATTTTTAGATTTTTATGAATATTCTGGCTTCTTAGGATAATATGACAAATTTATTAATCGATATGGCTCAATATGAAAATATGGAGCAAATTATCAATCTCATACTTCAATATCATCAAAAAAATAATAAATTTATTTTATTTCATTCCAAACTTCATCATACATCTTCAGAGTGGAAACAAGCTTTGCAATTCATTAAAGCAGTTCACTTAAAAAATTTAGATATACATATTCAATTTGATATTTTGTATGAAAAAAATGAAAATCTTGATTATTTATTTGATTTCATCAGCTCATTTCAATCATTAGATGATTTTTATAACGATGAAAAAATATTTTCAATTAATTGGATGATTCAATCTATTGATATAAATGATTTTCTCAGTAACATGTTAAAAAAGATAAAAAATGATTATCCCGCCTATTATATTGAACATGTTTATTCTGTTTTATTACAGACTACACAACATCTGACCAAACAAATAATGAGTATCCAACCTTCTATTTTATTATCCAAAGACATCATTCTTCAAAATGAAGAATTGCAAAATCCTCATTGTAATTTAGATGAGTTTTATCAACTTTATGATTCAGTGACTAATTTTAATCTTGACAGGACTCCAACATTTTTAATTCATGATAATATCAAGATACCTCTTATTCCTACCTCTTTCAGGTATCTTATATTAAATAATCGACCACTTCATTCAGATTGCATTGACTGTGAATATCTGAAAAAATGTCAAAAAAACAATATTTGTTACATCAAAAATTAAATTCATATTATGCCCAATAGCTACATATGATGTTAAAAATAAAAGCTATATACATATTTACATAGCTTTTCAATACATACTTTATTGATACATTATTGATACATTATTGATACATTATTGATACATCAAAAATTTTCTATTGATGGCTCTATTGCATTAAGAGAAACAAGTAAAACTCAAAACAGATGAAAAATCTGCTTTAGATTATTCATGAGATAGCAAATATACACAATTTATAACAAATATAAATCAAATTGATGAGAAAAATTATGAAACTACAAAAATTAAAAAATAGGTTTAGACCGACTCTTTTTTTATAGAAATGCAATGAGACGTTCAATATCTGTATAAAAATCCCCTCCTCTAAATATATGCATGGCTTCTTGATTTTGATATTTTTTTGCTAAATGAATATACTCTAAATACATAATAATATCAGCATCAGACAATATTTTCACAATCATGTTTTTTTTATTGATGATAGATTGCTCCATTAAAATTTTGAAATTAGAATGAATCTTATTTTTTATCATGAATTCCAATAAATCTTTTTGATTTTCTTCTGACATATTAATGATATGCTGAAAGAAAATCAATTGTTTTTTTTCACTTAATTTAACTGGATATAATCCATTGTTCATCAAATATTTAGCAATATTGAGATGCTCTTTTTCTAAAGATATTAGTAAACATTTTTCTGCTGTCTTGATTAATCCCAATAATTTATTTTTTAATGGTTGTAAAAATTTCCAAGTTTTTTTTTGAATTCTAAAACTTTCAATTAAATGAATGAACTCTTGTACTTTGTTTTCCTTACAATATTTTTTAATGAGATAATTTTTATAAGTGTAAATCATGATTTTTTTATGTTGCTTAGCAACAATTTATCAATAAATGAGAAAAAGTCAATCTTTTAAAAAATTATCTCACAGATTTGATTTTTCACATGTTTTTGCAGATAGCCAAAAAATTGCACAGTATGACGAAGAGCCCTATTGATTAAATCTTAAATTTTTATATGATATCAATGGAGCTAATGATATGGAATTAATTCAAAAATTTAAAAAAAGTGACTACTTTGTCTTTATTGATGGTAGTCATCTTCTTTCTAACAAAACCAGCGGTTGGGGCGTTCTTATTTATAAAAATAATTTAGAAGATTGGAATTCTTTTAAAGATGATGAAATTGAAACCATTAAATCATGTGTTCAACATGTTCAAAAACAAAACCCTTTGCAAGCACTTTATGGTGAAGTTCCAGAAATTTACTTGAAAGATTTTGAACATTATGCCATGTTTCAAGCATTGTCTTATATGAAAAAAAATCAACTAAATCAGTTTGTCATTTTTTCTGATTTGATGCAATTAGAAACCGTTTTTTATCATCAAGAAGAAAATCAAATGATTTCTAAAAAAGAAGTGAATATGACTGATGTATTTAAGAGATTGTTAAAAAATGATGACAGCAGTATTTCACATGAGGATATTTTAAATTTTCAAGATTTAAACTTTAATGTTATTCATATTGACAGAAGAGTCAATTCATTGGCAGATAAATTGTCAAAACAATATTTAATTGATTATTACTTATCTGCAAGGGGAAACATTGAAGATATTAAGATGTATAAAAATAAGATTAATTATTTTCATTTTCATGACTTTAAAGATGGTTTGAACAGCACGATGCTTAAAGGTAGTATGAAAAAAGTATTGAATGCCTTAGAAAAAGAGCATATATTTTTTGATTTTATTCCAGCTAATATGCTCAACTCTGGTGATCTTTATGATTTAAATCCATATAAAAAAGAAAAAAATAATCATTTTGATTATCATTGGAAAATCTTAAAAAAAGATGAGCCTTATTATTTATTGATTTCAACTGAAAAAAATATTCTTGAATTCATTAAAATGAATGAACAAAATCCATTAGGGCATTTTATGTCTATTTGGAATGAATATATAGAAAAACATAAAAAATTTGTCTTTTGCTTTAACCCTGATGATATTGTCTTATTTAATTTTTTTATTGAACATCAAAATTATTTAGAAAATAAGGATTTATCACATGTGATTTTACGAGAAAAATTTCAAAAAAAGGTTCAATCATGTGAAGAAATTTTCATTTTTCATCAAAATACCAAATTATCTCGAATAAAAGATTTTAAAAACAAAGAAATTGATACAGAAAAAGCCAATTTTGATGAGGAATCCCCTATCAATCGTTATTTATTTTTATTGGATAAATCTAGACATAGTAAAAAACACATCAATATTTTAATTGGTTGGTCTTTGATTGAAATTTATCATCAGCATAAAGTTAAAATTGATGAAAAGAAAAAAGAAAAAGTTGTTGAATCTTTTCATAAACATTATGAATTATTGAAAAAACATTTTGAAATTAAAGAAAATAACCATGTTCAATCCATTCATCAATCTCTCAAAAAAGAATATGAAAAATCTGTTGTGAATGATTATTTAGGTATGCATAGCGGAGAGGTATCTTTTTTGAAAAAAACGTTGTATAATATTTTCGATGAAATTGGCTTAGATAAAAATTTTCTAGAAGGTAAAAAAAGAAAATCCTACACAAGAATTTTATAAAACAAATACACAAATATCTGAGTAATTTATATAAAAAATTTAAACAAGGAATATATATGAAAATTGGTTTTATTTTTCCCACTTCTCCATTTAATTCAAAAGAAATCGATGATGATTTTAAAGAACAATATGAGCTTTTAAATCAATTTCCAAGATTGGCAGTTGATATTGATGAAATGACTAAGCTCATCAATTTAGATAAAAAGGAATTAAATTCAGAAACATTGTGGATTTATCGTGGATGGATGTTACAAAAAGGTCAATATCAGAAACTTAATCATTTAGTTGAAAAAATGAATGGTCGTTTATTAACCAGTCCTGAGCAATATTTAAACGCTCACCATCTTCCAAATTGGATTGATTCCCTGCAAGAATATAGTATGCCAACAAAATTCATATCTCTTGATGATATGCAAGAAAATAGTGTACAGAAAATAAACTCTATTTTAAATGGTATGAAGGGGGATAGAGTCATGGTCAAAGATTATGTTAAATCTCTCAAAACTGGCTCAGGAAATATTATTCAAAAAGGAGATGATATTTCTCAGAAAATTAATGAAATGATTCATTTTAAAGGCAGCCTAGAAGGAGGTTTGGTTTTTAGACAATATATTGATTTAGCCCCCCACTCAGAGCATCGCTTTTTTGTTTTCAATCAACAACTCCATAGTTCACTAAGCGATCTATCCATTGACCCTCTCAATCTTCCTTTAACAGGCATCTTGGCAATGGCTTATCAAATAAAAGAAAAAATAAATTTACCATTTTACTCTATTGATATTGCATTGACCAAAAATTTAAAACCTGTTTTAATTGAAATTGGTGACGGTCAAGTCTCAGATTATGTTGGATGGGATATTCACAATTTTATTCAAATATTTCAAACAAAAACTCTTCAAAATAAAAAAGGAATTTAATATGTTTAATAAATCAATGATGACAGCTTGTCTTTTGACTCTTTCTCTTTCATCACAAGCAACAGAAAAATCATCTATCTGGTTTACTGCTGGGCAACAAAATAATGCGCCATCTTATTCAATTGGTTTCAAGCAATATTCTGTAGGGATTGAGTTTGGATACATCGCAGACACTGAGTATGGAGGATATCGTTTTGATTACCCAACTTATAATTCTTATCAAATCATTGGTGAGAGAAGTGTTTCTTATCCAACTGGCACAGATCTTTTATTCTTTCATAGAATAGGCGCAATTGAAGCTTATTTTGGTATCGGATTTTATAATCAGCATCAGGCACTTTTAGCGCAAGAAACTTCATCTGGCTATGTCTATACGCAATATACAAAAAATAAAGTCATGATATCTGGTAGCAGTGGCATTAAAGTTGATGTCATGAAAAACTTAAGTCTTTTGGCTGGTTATCATACTATCAGAGGTGCTAATATTGGTTTATCATTTAACTATTGAATTTAAAAAAATTTTATTTTAGGAATATATGTCAAAAAATGCATTTATCATGGTTGGTTATCCTTGTGCTGGTAAAAGCACATTTTTAAAGGAATTTGCCAATTATCTTCAAAAAAGTCATATTTCAACAGGCATTATCAATAATCATAGTGATGTCATTAATGGCGAAAATTTTGAATTAAATAACAATTCTGTTGTTGAATATTATAAAAAAATTCTATCGGGTCATCAAATCAGTCCATCTATGCTTGAATATTATCTTAAAAATATTCAATCTAATGTTTTTGTTTTGAATACAGACCTTTATATTGAAAACATACAAGAAGAAAAAAACTCTTCTTATGGTCAAGTATTTAAACAATTTTCTGAGCATGCTGACAAATTTTATAAAAAATTAAAAACCATTTTATTGAAAGAAAATTGTCATATTCTTTTTGATCAAACCCATTTAAATCCGAAGAAAAGAATTAATTTAATCAATCAACTTCATTCAGAAGGTTTTTCTGTTCATGTTATTTTTATAGATATTTCTTTTGAAGAGTGTTTGAAAAGAAATAAAATAAGAAAAGAACAAATCAACAAATACATTCCTTATCATATTTTGAAAGAAATGGAAAGTTTATTTGTCCCTCCAACAATAAATGAAAGCCCCTTTATTTCTAGTTTATGTCATGTAAATTATTCTACCGATATGCAAATGCATATAAGTTATCAAACGGTTGCACCTAAAATAAAAAATAAAATGTAAAAAAGAGGCTAAGCCTCTTTTTTTTTATCTCTTTTTAATAGAATCTTGAGATTTTTCCACTGAGTCTCCTGATATGAAACCAGGATCTGAGGCATATACGAAATCCTTTGTCATACCATCTTCAAATTGGACAGTCACCTTATAGTGCTTTTCTTTGTTGATTTTCTTATCAATTTGATTACCCGCCACACCACCAGCTACAGCTCCAATCACAGTCGCTAATTTCTTGCCATTACCGCCACCGACTTGATTACCTAAAATACCACCTACCACAGCACCACCAATCGCACCAGCAGGTTTCACTCCCTCTGTTTCTACTTCAAATGTTGCCACATTGACCACTTTGCCATAATTGGGATTGATTTTCTTTTCAACAACTTGCTCTTTTACGGTTTCTATATGAGGAATGAATTGAGCCGTAAATACATCATTGTTTTTTGTTAAATACGCTGTAAATGTTTTATCACTGAGTTTATCGCTTCTTTTTACAACATAACTACCAGAATATGTTCCTGGCTCCGTCTCTATCAACTTGATTTCTCTTTGAACCTTACCTGAAACTAAAAATTTAACTTTTACCTTAGCTTCTTGCTCTCCTTCAACAGAGAAGGTGAGTTTGTCTCCTGCTTGTGGAATATCTTTGAATCCTGATATTTTAAAATCTTGTACCAATGAATCCATTGAAGATATCTTTGTTTCATAAACAACCCTCACATTTGCCATAGAAACAGATGATACACCTAAAAACAAACCAGCAACCAAAATAGACATTAAACTTCTTTTCATAAACTTCCTTTCAATAATAATATAAAATTTTTATTTATATTTTGTCTATATATAACGGTAAAAATATAAAAATCAAGACTTGTTTCTCAATGTTTCATAAAAAAAACTCATTCTTTAATCTGAAGCACTTAACACCGAGCAAAAAACACTAAAGAAGTACCCGTTCCACAAGGAAATGTTGTCCATGAATGCGAAATGCTACAACCCAGAGTTTTTGACAGGCTGCATGATCATTATGCAGCGTGAACAAGCAATTCAATTTGAAGAGAGGAGTGAAAGAAATAAATCAAAAGGGTCGTTTTATGTGCATGTATTTCAAATAGGATGAATTTCTGTTCTTATAGATTATTGTTGTAATACTTCAACGCGAAAACTGTATTTAGTAGCTGTCTAAGTATTTATTATGATGATTTTTTTGATAAAATTATGAGAATAATATATAATAATATCCATCATCAGGAGAATTCAATGACAAATAAAGAAAAAAAACGCTATTTGGGTATAATGGGCACTTGTGTAATCGCAAATGTAATTCTTTGGCTCATTTATTACTTCAGATTGTGGTAATCACTAACTTAAGTATGCCATAATTATGAGACATATATTCAGGTTTAGCACCCAGCAATTCAATCTCTATCGTTCTCTTCATACGTGAGACTGTTGGCACTTCAGTTCAAGCTGTCTTTTGCTATTAAACCCCCTAAGTTCAATGTGGTTTTTACGAACGGATTGCGCATCGAAGGGAGCGACACGAAGAACAACGTTCAACATTTCCTGAGGCTGACTCAAGAGGCAAAAACGGTTTTTACATTGAGTGTAATTTAAGCTTCTTATTTTATTTTGATTGCAATCCTTGCTATCTTTTGATATCATCATACTCATAATATGGAGATATTATGAAACTATCCATCACAGGTGCAGATAATTTGGTTGATGTCAATGATCTTAAAAGATTAGCAAGTAAGCCATATACTTTTGAATTGGAATTAGCTATTCTATTAATGCAAGAGAAACAAGGTGTCTTGAGATATCCAACATTTGAATGGAGACAATCCTTATATCAAAAAATCGCTAAAGAAAATATGGCAATTCATCTTTGTGGGAAAGATGTTTTTGATGAAATTCTGCAAGATGATTTTGAACAAAGCATTCTCTTAAAAGAATTGAAATCAGTCAATAGAATCCAGATCAATATCAACGCCAGAAACGATATTTTCTCTCAAGAGCAAATTCATTCAATTTATCAAAAATTATTAGACCATGATTTAACCATTATTTTGCAATATCACACAAGAAGTCATGAATACATCAATGACTTTTTAGATAGTCATTCATCTAACAAAATTCATATTTTATTAGATGAATCTTTAGGAAAAGGCATGACTCCCGATCATTTCATGATTCCTGATTGTTTTTATAACTATACTTCACACATTGGTTTTGCTGGAGGTATTGCTCCTCATAATCTTCAAGATATTCATAAAGAGGTAAAAAAATTAAATCACCCACTTTATTGGCTAGATCTTGAAAGCGGTGCAAGAACAAACAATGTTTTTGATTTAATTAAAGTTTATCAATTGTGTAAGGAAATGAGTTAATGATTATGAAAAAATTTTATATTTATATTTTTCTTTTATGCTGTTGTTCAATTTTTTATAGCTTTTTATCACCAATTCAATATTTTGCATTTGTGGGAATAGTTTTTATCGTTGCTTGCATCATAATGATTTTATGGTTATTTAAAAAAATTTTTGTTTATTATTTTTAGTGCCTGTTACTAAATAAACCAATGCATAAATTTTTAAATTTAGGCTATCAAAACAATTGTGAAAATATAAAAAGCTTGTTTCACAATGATTTAAAAATAAAATTGTGTTATTGTCAATGAGGTTTTACTTCATTTAATTTGATCAATTGGTTCAAATTATAAATATTAATCAATCCTTGGAAGATCATATCAATCATTTTTCTGCTATAAAAATGAAGTTGTTTGAGTATTCTTCAAGATTTAAGAATGGCGAAGACATGCTCTACCTTGATTCATTTGAAAAGAGATTTTTTTTCAGCAAGATTGGCCGCTTGCATTCACACATTGTGAAACATGCCTAAAGTTGATAAAAATCTTATTTTGTCTCATTTATTTTTTAAAAATAAAATATTTTCATTATATTTTTACAATACTTTTATGTTTCTCTTCCAAATTTAAACTCTGCTCCATTTGTTCATTGATTTCATTAAAATCAATGAGTTTAGGATTCTTATTGTCAAAAATATTGTGTAATTCTTTTATAAAAGTATGTCTATTTTTTGATTTAAAAAAATATGGAATAACAATATCAACCATCTCTTTGGTTTCAAAATTTTTATTCAAAAAAGTGATTTCTTTGACATGCTCAGGAAAAGCATTGTCTATTGTAAAATAATGAATAATCTTTTCACAATATTGTTCAAATTTTTGCACATCTTGATTTTTAGATGGAAATCTTTCCTCTGTACATTCCTTATCCAACACACCTTTTTCATATAAATCCATTTTTAATTTTTTAGAAACTGCGCCAATGATTTCATTGCGTAATTTTTTAAAAATATAATCATTCTTTAAAATTTCTTGCATTTTTGAATTTTTTAAACATTCAAAAAATTCTTTTTTTCTTTCATAAGATAATTGCTCTAAATAATCCAATAAATATTGACTTATTTTTTTTGATTGCGTTTCATCGCTTTTTTGTACATGCAAATCACACATTTGTATGAATGTTTCCGAAGATACTTTATTGGCATTTTTAGAAGCTATGAGAATCAAATCCAATATGTCTAAATGCTCATACACAAAAGAGATAGGATATACTTTATCTTTTTTGATCAAATCTTTTGATATACATTCTGTGAACTGATGAAGATATTCTTGAAACAAAAAGTCATCAAAACTAGTTTCTTTTTTTGAAAATCTATTGAAAATTTGCTTAAATAAAGCAACCTCTTTATGATTTTCAAAAATCTCTAAGCGAATAGGTGAAAAATAGTCTTTATGCCTGATGTCTTCTTCTAAAATAACAGGATGCTTATCAATTTCACGAGTGATAATTTTATATATTTTTTCACAAGTATAAGAAATGTCATTTATTTTCATTGTACAACTCTAATTTATTTATCAATCTATCGATTGCCATCTATATTATGATACATGACAATCATTATAAATCAATTGTTTTTCGACAAATAACTAAAATAATTAAATACTTTTTATTTTTTTCATTAATCAAATGTATTTTTTAATTGTTGTTCAATAATTGTTTTACTTTTGATATACTCTTTCACTTGAATTTGATGGTTTTTGTCTCTTTCTACAACCCTCTTTTGAGTTCGTTTTTGCTCTGTTAAAACCACGGCAGTTTGTGACTCCATATGAATAATCAAATGATTCATGAAAGGATTATCTGATTTTGAAGCAATTCTATAAACAAAACCACCTTGTTTTTCAATAAAATCAAGAATTTTTTTCTCTTCTTCGGTAATATCTGAAAAATTAAATTTTTGAGCATGTCTTTGAATCACCTCATTGATTGCACCTATGATTTTATGTTTGTACTTTAATTGATTTAATAAATCTAAATCAGCGTCCAAAAAATCAATTGAATTATTGACCAAATCACCATACATACTGGTATTGGCTCTCATTTTTTTATAGTAATCTCTACATTGAACAATGAATTTATCTCGTGACTCATCATCTAAATCTTTAGATTTTTCAAGAGCATTTAATTTTTTTTGATGCTGCACTAAATCATCTTTTCCTGATAAGAAACAAGATGCAATCAGTTGATGCATAAAATTAAGTTTTTTGAGGTTTTCTTCTTTTGATTCATATTTTAATAGTTTGTTGATTTTTTCTAAAATACTATCTGTTATCTTTGCATTTTTATCATCGTTTGCAGGTACATTATCAATCAGAGATAATTCATCATCTATTTTCTTAATCATCATTTTATCTGTTAAAGAAATTTCTTGCTTGATAAAGTTCATATATGTCCTTTTATACTTTTCTTATTATAAAAATAAATTCATCATAATTCAACAGGATTGTTCATTCATCTTAAAAAAAATTTTGAATTTGAGGAATGATTGTCATTTCAAACCATTTCATCATTTTTTCATGGAAAAATAATCCATAAATCACAAACATCCAAATCATCAAAATAGAGACCATCATTCTTGTTTTTTTTTGCTCTTTTATATTTTTCATAGTTGTACCACCACCTCTCCAAAACCAAATGGTTTTCTACCACCCTGTGTTAAAATCCAACCAACTGGAATATTGGGGGCTGCAATATTTCCTGAGACATGTCCATCTGTCATAAATAAAATAGCATCTGGCTTGATTTTTTTAAATATATTGAATGCTTCACTGAACTCTGTGCCTCCCCCTCCACCTAATTTAGCAATTCTGTTACGAGATACTCCCACATAATCATACATTGCGACAACTTTGGTATCAACTTCCAACACTTTAATTCTACTTAAACCCTTGATGGCATCTAATTGCGCCATGAATTGAGAGAATTGCTTATAACTAATGCTTCCAGATACATCTACGCCAACGACAATATTCAAGTCCAAAACATTTTTACGCTCCATCACTTGCTGCGTCAGCATGGCACTGTTCATGGCTGTATTGTCTTTGTATTTTTGAATATTTTTAAGAAATTCTTGTGCATTTTTCATGATAAATCCCTTTTTTAAAAATTTTCATTCATTTTTCAATGAATGCAATTATATCATAAAATCAAAAAAAAGGAGATTTTTTAAAAAAATATCTTGACTTCATCAAAACAATTTTTATATAGGATTTGAAAACAAATTTTTTTGTTTTAAAACTTACCAAAAATAATCTTAAATTAATAAAGGAATAACATGACTGATTCATTGACAGAAGGTCAAGATTTTGACCAATTAGAAAGCGTTCTCTATTTTTTAGACCCCTGGGTTGGAAACATTGATAATCAAAAACACACTATCGATCTTCATTTAAACAAGATCTGTAAACACAACAGAGATGATTTGAGAATCTATGTTGCTGGACATGAAAAATTTCAAGCCTACATCATTGAGAAAAAATACAATATTCACTATATAGCTATTCCTGAAGTTTTTGAAGAATCTGAAAGAGCTTCAGTCGTTGAGCGTAGCATTTTATCTGTTGTGAAACCTCAATTGATTTTATCATATGAGGCTAATACCGAGTTTTTACAATCCATTTTTAGAAATATTCCAGTTTACTCTGAAAGCTGGGGCGCATTAAGCAGATTTCCTTATCCAGCCATGATTCATTTTGATGAAAAAGGTGTTTATGAAAAATCAACACTTTGCACACATAAAGATATTTATCAAAAACATATCATTGGTGGAGAAGAAATAAAGGCTTTGCATGATATACGCACACACAGCATTTTATCATTGTCTAAAACATTACCTGATATTATCTTAAATGCTGTTCAAAAATTAGAAGGTAAAACAAGATATTTACTTCCATTACAAGCAGACAATCACATTTCTTTTGATAATTGCTGTGATTGGAAAAATCACAAAAGCATGCTTGTCAATATTTTGGATAACTTGTCACCTGATGTTGATTTGATTGTCACTCAACATCCAGATATTTCACAAAAAGTTATTTCTGACATTGATGTTTCTCATTTAAGAAGCAAATATAAAAATTTCATATATTTTAATGAATTAGAGCAAACTCCTTTTGTTTCACAATGGTTACTTCTTTTTGTTGACGGCATCATGACTGTTTCTTCTGGTCTTGCTTTTCAATCAGCACTTTTAGGATTACCAGTTGTTGCTCTTGGTAACGCACACATTAACGCTGTTGCAAGTTTAGAAAAAACAGTGGGAGAAGGATTATCTGATTATTTTACAAGAGTAAATCAATTTATTTTATCTGAAACAGACTCAAAGGCTGATGCTGCTGTTTGGAAATTCTTGACTCAAAATATTTTCTTGGATGAATATATGTTTGATCAACCTTTATTCCTTGATAGCATTCATCGTTTGATCAATGCTCAAGAAAAAACATACTTGCCAACAGAATATGCAACAAAGTTCAAAAAATGGTTCAGACATCAAACTTTAGAAAAATTCTTGAATGATAGAAAAATTCCTTTCCATAGTTATCAAATCTTGGAAAAAGCAGCAGAATGTAAAGCGTTGAGCTTTGACTTATTTGACACGCTTGTTGAAAGACCCTTCTTTGATCCACATGATTTATTCATGATGGCTGAATTCAAAGTTCGTCAAGCTGTTGAAAATAATTCACTCAAATACTTCCAATATAGAAGAAAAGCTGAAGAAGAAGCAAGAAAAGCAAGAAATTGGAATGAAACGACTTTAGAGCAAATCTATTATCAATTCCAAAAACTCACAGGACTTAATGATCAAGAAATTGATATCATTAAAGAAATTGAGTTAGATATGGAAGAAACTGTCTTGACCAGAAAAGATAAAATTCATAGAGTTTTTAACTGGGGTAAAAGAATGGGTAAGGTTGTCAGCATTATTACCGATATTTATCATGATAAACCAACTATTGAAAGATTTTTAAATGCTGTAAAAATTAAAGGTTATGATTATTTATATGTTTCTGCTGACTTGGATATGAGAAAACACGATGGCACCATTTATCCATTATACTTGAAAGACATGAAGGTCAAGCATGATATCACAATAGATAATTACAAAAACTTGCTTCATATTGGTGATAATCCTACTGCTGATATCAAAATGGCCTTAGAGTATAAAATGAGAGCACATCACATTCATAAAAGTTCAGACCTTTTCAGACAGTCTCAATTGGGTAAAATCTTCTCCCCCAATATCAATAAGCGTTGGGTCACTGACTCTATCGTGATGGGAATGATTTCAAATAAACTCAATGAAAACTTATCTGATGATTATAAAGAAAGCTTATTTGGTAACAAACTTCATTCATTCGGCTATATTGCTGGCGGTGTTATGATGATGTCATTTGTTCAATATGTCATTGAAAAAATCAAGAATCAGCCTAAAGGCCAAGAATTTGAAAAAGTTGCTTTCGTAGCAAGAGATGGTTATATTTTCAAGGAAATCTATGACTTGTTAAAAACTACAGATGGATATAAAGACTTACCCCCTTCTGAATATCTTGTTTTATCAAGAAGAGCAAGTGCATTAGGTTGCTGCTATAACATTGAAGACTTGAAGAGATTGTTGCATTTGTCTTTCGGTGTACAACAATTATCTGAATTCTTGATGAATCGTTTTGGTACAGATATCAACTTGATTCCTGCAAAAATCTTGAAAAAGCATCATTTCAACAAAAAAGATGTCATTAATTATGCAACAGATGTTGGTAGAGTTTCTAAATTCATTGAAGACATCAGCGACATCATCTTGGAGCGTTGCGCACAAGAAAGAGCAGGTTTGACTAAGTATTTCGATGAATTAAATATCAAACCTGATACAAAAATGTGCTTGGTAGACATTGGATACTCTGGCACTATTCAGCAAAACATCAATAAGTTATTTGGAAGCTCTTACGCTGGATACTACATGTTGACACATGAAGCACCAAGACACTTAATGGATGGCACCATCTTCGAAGGTTGGTTAGCAAGCTATGATGAACAAAGATCAGCAAACTACAATCCTATCAATGACTACATTTTCTTCTTTGAAACATTGTTGTCTTCTGCTGACCCATCTATTACCAGCTACACAGTTGATAAAAATGGTGATTTGGTCAAAGAGTATCAATATGCAGAAGATGAAAATGTTCGCGTGAAATTCATTCAAGGTACTCATGAAGGAATCATGGATTTTGTTAAAGATTATTGCAAGATATTTAATAAATATACAGGTTACATCAACTTCAGTCAATCTCTTGCCATGAATGTTATTTTCAAATTGGCTCAAAAACCATTGAAGGCAGATGCAAAATTATTCTTGCAATTAAACATTGAAAACAAATTTGGGGGCGGTGATGCATCATTGATTTATACACACCCCGATATGTTTAAAACACCTACTGAGCAAGTTAAACAAACGATTGTCAATAAGAGTCAATGGAAAGAAGGAGCGAAAGTATTATTGGATTTGGTCCCCGATCAAGGCAATAAAATGACACCTTTACCTGCTATTGCACCAGTTGTTGCCCCTGTCGTTGCAAAACCAGTGCCAGCACCAAGTGTTGCTAAGCCACCTGCACAGGCTGTGGTCGTAGCCAAGCCTCCAGCACAACCAGTAGTGACACAAGCTAAACCACCTGTTGCAGTCAAACCTGCTAATGGCAATACTGTCAACTTTACTGATAGTCAACAAGTTGAAGTCAGTGAATTGAGCCCATTTCAGAGAAAAATGGCAAAACTCAAACGTGACCCAAGAGCATTTTTCGAAGACTCCAAAAATCCTTTATTAAACAAAATTGGTAAGTTTATAAAATAATTGGAGCATAAAAAAAGAGGGTATAAAAACCCTCTTTTTTTATTTTCAAACCAAAAGCTCTTTGAAGTTAAAATCTTTTCTTTGCTTGTTAGGCGCGACTTTCACCATAATAGTATTCTTACCATTCACTTTCTGATAAGTGTAGACTTTATCTGCATCAATGCTGATACAATCAGCACCATAAAACTCAACTGTTTCAAGTTTTGTGGTATCCATCCAGTCTTTGTCCAAAGTCCAATTAATTTCGAAATTTTCCGCATTGAAACTGCTGTAGCGTGAGAAATTCTCAAATTGCTTGGCAGTCAAACGTTTTTGATTAATAATCATGTCAATGATTTCATACTTGACTTCCCAAGTAGGCTTCATATTCAGATATTCAATAGCATCTTTGGCACTTTCACCAAAACGATTCATTTCCTCAACAATGGCTTGCAACATGTCAAAACTGAAACAATCAAAAACAGAAGCAATTTGGAAAATATTTTCCATTTCTTTCTTGTCTTCAAGATTTTCTTGACAATATTGTTCGATGATATCACGATCAATCGTATCGAACTTAAAATGATACAAAATTCGACCAGGACGGTTCATCATAAATTCATTGACATTATGATTGTTTGAGGTAAACAACCATAGTGTTTTCGCCTCACAAGCACTGCTCATCATACTGAGCATATTTTCTTGAGGATTTTGCCCCTCTTCATCTTCTTTGTTTTTGAAACGTTTCTCAAATTCATCAATGAAAACAACCTTAGGTTGATGAATTCCCTTGAGAAATTCCTCAAAATTCGTACCTGAAAAAGCCTGATTCACACGAATGACAATAGAGCCGTTTGCAATGGCTTGTTGACAAATCATTTCAGCCATTTCTGTCTTTCCAGTGCCTTTCGTGCCAGAAATCAAAACACCCGTATTTTGAGGACGCTCCTCATAGGCACGCATGACTCGTGATACTTTCTTGGGAATTGATCCATAAATTTTCTTTTCTTGATAATTCAATTCAGAACGAGAAAGAAAAAAACCAGCCTTTTAAAAATTCAAAGTATAGTTCGCTGGCATCAATGAATGAATCAGTGATGAGCCTTGCACTTGGAAGAAATTACCTGCGAGTTCGCTAAACATAATATGACCTCATTGTTGAATTGACATGATTATAACAAAAATTTAGACAACATAGTGTTGTTATTCTGCAAATTTTTCCCAATCTTCTTGAAACTTATTTTTTAGTTTATTGAGATAACTTTCAGTTTTGATTTTTGACATCCAAACATGATTTCCATGTTTATTGATTTCTTTTGCAACACCTTTGAAAATGCTCCCCTCATCTAATTCAATCGCTTTTCCATCTGCATCCAAACATTCATTTTTGAATACACGTTGAATCAAGTTGACATTGAAATTATCCTGAAAAAGATATTTTGCTGTAAAATTTTCACCTTTGGTTAAGTCAATGAATTCTTTGGGAGGAATAAATCCCTTTTTCATCAAATGAATATCAAATAATTTTAACTGAAAATCATCATTTTCATCATGCGTTCCAGCAAAACTATGAGTGCCAAAAAATTCACAAAATACAGTGATTCTCTCAGTATTTTTATACTGTTTTCCCAAATAATCTTTTAATAGTAGATTCAGCTTATCCTCTACACACTCTCTAAATAAATCGATTGATTTACCCAAAATAGGTGTGTTGGAATCAATCATCTGAGTGCGACTGCCAAATTTGCTCCAACCAGTTTTGTGATTAAACTCAAAACGCATGTTAGAGCCATCGTACTTATAAAAAATGTAACCTGGAAAGCCTAATGGAGTTTGCCTAGAGGCCATGATAGAGTGATATTGCAACATATGATCCCTTTATAAATGTAAGTTATATATGAATCCGAAAGGATTCATTCATCTAAAATTTTTTTTAAATTTACATTTAGTAATTCAGGAAGAACATGTTTTTTTACTCCATTGATATTATTTTCATGATGATATATCATCTCATTAAAAATGTCAATTTATTTTTTTTTGGTCTTAGTACTGTCCATTTTGATTGTGTTAAAAAATTTCACAACCGTCTATCAATTTTCAAATTCTACAGTACTATTTTGAGCTAAATGCGCTATCTTTTTTCACAGACATATTTCACTTACCTGTCGCTACCATAAATACATGATTCATGTCTAAAATATTACATTCTTTGTTTCAAGCCATTCAAATAAATTTTAGATACTTCCAAATCATTCATGATTCTTTTTTGGTCAGTTAGATGTATAATTTTTAATCCTTCTTTAATTTCATATAAATTTTCTTCAATACAAGTGATAATATCTTTTTTGTCTTTTTTTATTTCATGAATGAAGTTCACATCAATTCTTTTTACTTTATCAATGATTTCATCCAAATTTTTATTATATGTATTGATATAAAATATTTCTTGTGTTGTGAGAGTTTGAGATTTTTCAAGCTTATCAAATAATTCGTCTATTTCTTTCATAGATTTTTTTAATTTTTCATTAAAATCAAATAAATTAATCTTTGTTTTATCATTGATATTGTATTCAATGACTTTATCACTTAATTGCTTAATTTTTTCATTGGTCTCCATAGGAGACAATAAATTTTGTTGTTTGTGAATTTCATTGCCAATATGTTTAAACTTTAATAAATCACTACCATATGATCCAATTAAATTGAGTATGAAAGGATTGATTAATTTAATTTGATATGTTTTAGATATATCCTTTAAAAAATCATAAAAATAATAAAGATTTTCAATCATATAATTAGGATGATTATTGTCATATAATTTATATAAAATTTTCTTATTGGCATCATTCAATTCAGATTGTTTTCTCCCACTATAAGTATAACTCAGAATACAAGATTGAATCTTTTCATTTTTTGACATTAAAAAATCATCCTTAACAACCTCATAGTAATTAATTGATTTTTTATCTGTTAAATATGCATTGATTGATTTCATCAAAAACATGTTGCACCCCAAATAAATATTTGTTTGAAAATCAATTGATTCTAAACAATAAGGATCTTCTTTAAATTTTTCTAAATTTTTTATTAATTTAGGATTAACAGCATTTTTTAAATTAGCCAATACATCTTGTTTAAATAAACCATCTATTTTTTTTGAAATGGGAATAAATAATTCTCTAAAATAACCACAAGGATAATCTTCTGGTTTGAAAATTTTCATTTCTTCTAATGTAGAAACTCGAATACCTTTAAGCATGGTCATTTCTTCATAATCAAAATATGATAGCTTATGACCTTTTTCATGAATTTTTTTTAAGGTATCATAATTCAAGTTATTAATGAGTAAATTTTCAATAATTTTTTTATCATGATTAACATCTATCACGATAGATTCTATCTTTTCTTTTTCTTCTTTTGAAAATAGTTTTAAAAAATTCATTTTTTATTCCTATAAAAACATGTTTTATATTAGACAACTTTCCAAACATATGATATAATCATATCATTAAAATTAAAGAAAACAATGATTTTTGAAAAAGTTAAAGAACTTGATGATAAGAAATTTTTTAGAACAACTGGTGTGTTAAAAGAAAATTTCATGAAATTATCTGCTATTTTAACTAAAGATAAGCTAAATAATAAGAAATTAGGCGGAAAACCTTCGGTTTTAAGCTCAGAAGATCAACTTATATATTAATTCCTTTTAACGCTAGAATATTACAGAGATTAAATGAAGATTCATCAAACATAAAAGATATATTTTTAACTTTAGAAACATCCCAAGTTGAGATATTGCCATTGAAGTTAGAATTTTGAAATAAATAAGAGATATCTATTACACGAGATACATCTAAATGATTTAAATTACAATTATTTCCATACTTTTGACATTTATTTTTAATTAATTGTTGTCAATGTGCTTTATCTTTCATAACAATAGTTTCCTTGGGAATAAAATCAGTCATTATTTGTTCATTGATTTTCAAAAAATTATTCATATTCATTTTTTCGTTTATATTTTATTGCTTTTAATTTTTTTATCAACCTCAATCACACTTGATAATTTTAGAAAATCTTCAATCTGTTTTTTTTCTTTTTGAGCGTGATAATTCAAATAAGCGTTGATTCTTTCTTCTTGGGTTGGTAAATGCCAATAAGGTAATTTCTCTTCTTTTTGTAATTGGGAATATTCAAACATATTATTCATTTCACCTACATTAGTGATATTCCATTGCGAGACATCTCCATTAAATTTTGAATTTGAAAACATACCAAGCATATTTTTAACATTAGATACTTTCCATTGAGATATATCTTGATTAAAAAACGATTTTGAAAACATTTCATTCATGTTTTCAACTTGAGAAACATCCCATTTTGATATATCACCATTAAAAGAGCTTGCGCAAAACATTAGTGACATATTCTCTACACTTGAAGTATCCCATTTTGATATATCACCATTAAAAGAGCTTGCGAAAAACATTTGTGACATATTCTCTACATTTGAAGTATCCCATTTTGATATATCGCCATTAAAAGAGCATGCACAAAACATTTGTGACATATTCTCTACACTTGAAGTATCCCATTTTGATATATCTCCAGTAAAGATACATGCATAAAATAAACAAGCCATATTTTTGACTTTGGATGTATTCCATTGAGATATATCGCCATCAAATTTAGAGTTCATGAACATTGCACTCATATCTTTCACATTTTTCGTATCCCAATGAGAGATATTTCCATTAAATGAAGAGCAAAAAAATAACATTGACATATCAGTAATTTTAGATACATTGATATGATTTAAATCACACTGATTTCCATTTTTTTTAATTTCTTGATTGATTAATTCTTTTAGATGATTTTTATTTTTAGCTTTTATGACCATATTTTATTGGAATGATGAAATCATTTTTAATGATAATGTTTTTTTTCAAATAACCAAAGTATTTTTTTTACAGTCATGAAAAATTTCTTGCTTTTTTCAAGAACTTGTTTAAAATGAAAAAATATTAAAAATAGGTTGTTGTATGAAAATTGTTAATATCAGAAAAGGCTTTGCAACTAATTCAAGCTCTAGTCATTCTATTTTAGAGCTTCCATTAAATCAAAAAGTCAATGAAGATTTTGATCATTCAGATTTTGGTTGGAGTCATTTTACTTTAACTCAATCCTCTACAAAAGAGCAATATTTGCAAAGCTGCCTTTTTATATCTATGCGTCAAATTCTTGGTTTAGAAAAAACTCAAGAATATTTTATCAAAGAGTTTGGTCTTCAACTCAATGAATATAATGAGTTAGATGCTCCTGATGTTGATCATCAAAGTCAATTAACTTTTCCTGCAACATGGGATGGCAAAGATATCAATTCAGAATTTTTACAAGATTTCAGAGAATATCTTTTAAAAGAAAACGTGATTATTTTAGGTGGAAATGATAATACTTCTGATAATCACCCACTTTATCAAGAAAATTTAGAAATTTTAAAAGAAATACCCAAGGAAAAAAACTCAAAAGATTGGGTTGCTAAAAAAAACAATCATGATTGGGTTTTGTTCAATCGTGCATCTGGCTTAAAAATTAGAATGAGTCTAGAAAATGGTGAGATTGTAGAAAAAGGCTCCACACCTGAATTAGCAGATATTAAAATCACAGATTTTTGTCCTTTTGCTTGTGAATTTTGTTATCAAGATTCTACACTAGAAGGCAAACATGCAAAACTTGAAAATATTAGATTTATTGCTCAAGAAATGGCTAAAAAACAAGTTTTTGAAGTGGCTTTAGGAGGAGGAGAAACCACACTTCACCCTCAATTTAAAGAAATAGTGCAAGCATTTCATGAGAAAAACATTGTCGTTAATTTTACAACAAAAAATCTTTTGTTTTTTAAACAAAAAATTGCACAAGAAATATTGCCAATGACGGGAGCTATTGCTTTTTCTATTACCTCCACCAAAGAAATTAATCAAGTATTATCTACAATCCGTCACTCTTCTCTATCCAATGATGTTAACTTGTCTTCTTATCAAGAAAAAGCAGGTAGAATTAATTTTCAATATGTGATGGGAAGCACTGATTTGAATGAATTCAAAAAAATCATGAAACTTTTGGAAAAAGAAGATATTAGAATTACTTTATTAGGTTACAAAGAAAATGGTAGAGGAAATGACTTCATTCCTCATGATTATAAAAACTGGCTTGATGTCATTCAAAAAACCAAAGCACTTGTATCAATTGACACAGCTTTAGCCAGTGAATTTGAAAAAGAATTATTGGACTTAAAAGTCAAAAAAGAAACCTTCCATGTGAAAGAAGGAGGTTATAGTTTATATATTGATGCCGTTAAAAATAAAATGTATCCAAGCTCTTATATAGGCTTAGAACAAGAATTTGATTTTGATAATAATTGGTTGCATCATTGGTCAAGTATGTTGGTACAACCTGTAAAACCCAAAAATAAAATGAGGATATCTAGTGTTTAAAAAAAGCAGCCATTTAGGCTGCTTTTATCATAATCTAACCATTCTATCATCTGACCCCATACAAACAATTTGTAAATCTTCTATTTTCAAATTTGAGATAAAATCTAAAAAATCTTCTAATTCTAATAATTTTAAGTTATTTACCAATTCTTTTTTAATTATTTCTAAAACATCTTTTTCCACCACTGCTTTGGTTGATTGATGAATAGCAATAAATCCATCACCATGACATGTCTTTTTTTGGTCTATGTTGTAAAAATTCAATGTTGTAATTTTTCCTTGAGCGGTTTCCAAGACCTCAAAAAAATAATCCAATTTTGAATTAAAATCAACTTTCTCTTCTTGATATTTTTGATCCAGATATTCAAAAAATTTTGTTAATAAAACTCCATAAAAATACATAAAAATACTCCTTCATCATGACATTGATTATAGCAAATAAAGTGAAAAATGCTGTATTTTATCTACAACAAGTTTCACTTTATTTATATTTATTGTGCATAATTCACAGCTTCGAAGATCATTCCAAGCATACTATGATCAATAGGAGTATGAAATAAATCTTTCATAGCAACAACTTTCACATACGTTCTTTCAGTGTCTTGAACCTCTCCAAGAGCTTCTTTTTGCTCACATAAAAATTCAAATTCTTCTCTGTTCAGATGCACTAAATAAGGATGAGCACGATGAATGGACAATGTGGCAACCAATTGACGTACAGGCAATTCAATAAAACGATGGACATCTTTAATAAATAAACCAGTTTCTTCACCCAATTCTTTGGCAGCATTTTCTTTGGGGTCAACTCCAGGCTTGAATGAACTTCCTCCTGGTAGCTCCCATACATAACCATCTGTGTTATTAACAGGTGTTCTAAATTCTTTGATTAAAACAATATGTTTTTGTCCTGATTCATCTTCATAAATTGGGATGATAGTAGAAATGTCTTTACGTGAAAAAATAAATTCATTATATTTGACTCTTTCCTCTTGAGCAATCCACACATGCACATTCATGATGAAGGCAAACAAAATATGTTGGGTCACACCACCATTTCTCACAGGAATCGTGTGAATGTATTTCAGTTCAGCAAAATCAAGACGATTATCTGCTTTCTTAACATGGCTATACCAATTTTGAAATTCTTGGGTATTCCAAATCAAAAGAGGAATATACACCTCACCAGCTTCTCGATATGACCCCGAACCTACCATCTTGATGGCTGCACCAATTGTATCCTCCAACGTGTTGTATCTTTGAATTTCATTTAAATCAACTCTCTTGTCGAGATAATTGCACTTTTCAGCATCATCGGGGCGTCCATAGACCATCTTACCACAATCAAGATCTTCACCAAATTCAATGTTGGTAGTAAATCCTGGCATGTCTTTTTTAATGTATCTTTCGACCCAAAACAAGTTAACATCTGCCATATTGCGAGCCTTACACTCCCACTGCACTTGATTATCATAATCCCACACAGCAGGTTGACTATCTTTGGTCATTTCATCATATTGGGCTTGCGAAATCAGCTTGGTGCTGTAATCATTTTCTTGACAATACTCAAAGTAATTCTTTAAGAATATTTTATGAATGATGGGCAGAAAAACTGTCCCATCATAACCCATGTCTTCGAGATGACGAATTGCTTTGATTTTCCAATCAAAAACAGAATTATTTCTGGGAGATGGCCCAGCTAAAAAAATAGATTTTTGAATGCTGAAAGGAAAGTCTTGATCAGAAAAAATAATATTCATGTTTTGCCTCTGGTAATAGTTTAATTCTAGCACAAAATTTCATTTTTTTCCTTGAAAATATTGCAAAAATACAACATTTAATGATTTTTCCAATTCTTTCCAGTCTTCTAATCCAAAAACATCGATATAAGGATATTTTATCTTTTTTAGCAAAGATTCATGTGTCCAACCACTTTTATAGGCTGTTCTTTGATAATTATACCAGTCTACACATAAATTATGTTTAAAGCAGAAGTCAAGTTGTGATTCTAAATCAATTCCACAACCAGTAGTGACATAAAAAAGGTCAAAACCATAAATCATCAATTGATTTTTTGAATTGATGCCACTGAGTCGTAACCCATAATGTTTTTTGTAGTTGGGGGGAAGCTCTCCGTGCGGAGAAAAAGACAAGATTTTGCAGGGAATTTTTTCATCGCCATAATTAAAAATGAGCCTGGAGATGAGTTGGTGGTGCTCAAGAGATAAAGTTGTCATTTCATTCATGCGTTTAGCGGTGTCATAGCATCCTCCTATAAAAACCTCATTTTATCTGCTCGAATCTTTCAAGTCAATAGCTCATCATAAGTTTTTTCTCATTTCTTCATCATATGAAATAAAAAAATTATCATTAAAAAAGAAAAGCCTTAAAGACTTTTCTTTTATGCTGATTCAAATATTTATTTTAACGACTTTCTATAGCCCCCAAATCTAAAATATCTTTAATTACTTTATTAGTTAATTGTCCAGAAGATGATATTTCTTTATTTACATCAAACTGATTTGATTCTGTTTTGATGATTGATTTATTGATAACATTTTGTGTAATAGGTTTAAAATTGATATCAACTGCTGAGGTGCTTCCACTGATTGTGTTTGTATCAAATACTCTTAATGTATTTCCACCATAAGCTGCTCTTAAAAAGTTATTATCAATATAAATGGGTCCATTGGGCGTCCAAGATGAACCCACAGTATCATTTTCTAATGTTCTAATATCAACGCCTGTATCAGACCATAAAATATTATTCCAAGCATGAACAGTTTCATCTGTTGTTGATACTCTAAACAATCTTATTTTTCCAGTCCCAATCACAGTATTATTATAAAAATACAAGTTACCCTTTCTAAATAAATCCTCCCCCCAATTTGCACCAGGAGTACTACCAAAATGATCTCCACCATAATGCACAATTGCTCTTGAACCACTGTTATTTAACAATAAATTACCATACACATAAGTCTTTCTATAATCTGGATTATTTGCTGCTGTTACTGGAAAATCTTCTGCCTCAACTAAATCCAAAGAATGTGCCCCATTTTCAATTTTATTATATCTAATGACAGTTTTAATTGACCTATCTTTCACAGAATTACCTAAAGCACCAGATCTTAAAGGACCATAAACATTACCTTCTATTGTCATACCTATGCCCTGAGTATAAGTCGTATGTTCTAAATAACTACCCGATATTCCATGCCCCCACATGTTGTTTTCTTTAATTAATATATTTCTACTTTGTGCAAAATCTCCCTCATCTGTTGATTTTGTGAAAATTGCCATTTGACAATCACTGATTTCATTGTCTTTTATAGTAATATTCAAGCCTCTTTCAATCCATATACACGCACCAAACGCTGCATAATTTTTGGTCAATCCCTTTGTATCCGTAAACGTATAATTCGGATGCCCCCTTCTAATTGCAAGTCCATCAATTTGTATATTAGCAGGATAATCTGTCCAATTCTGAGATGCTAATTGTTTAACCACAATCATTGATCTTTCCTGATGAATTGCACTGACTGAATCACTGCTTCCATATAATTTATCTAATTCAACTCTACTGACTGCTCCTTGCCCATCTATCTCTGGCCTTTCTCCATTTGGACCCTTGACTCCACAAATTCTCACAGGTTGCTGATTTGTTGCTTGTGCAGCAATCATAAATTTTCCTTTATATGAAGAATCCTTATAAAATATTCTCACAGTATCACCAGATTTTAAATTCTCCCAAGGAACTTGCTCTAATGCGGTATATGCCTTTCCTGGTCCCACTTGATAATCTATTCCTGTAGATGGTAAGCAGTTATTATTGATACTGACCACAGGATTACTTGGTGCTGGTGAAGGATTTGGATTGGGAGAAGAAGCAGGAGGAGAAGTTGGCTTGGGTGTTTGCTCTGTCACCGTAGATTCATTACTGACAACATCTTGTGTTTTTGTTTTATCTCCTCCACCACATGCAGTGAAAAAGATAGGTAAACTTAAAATTAAAATTGATTTCTTCAAACTCATTTATACTCCTTAAAACATTTTTCAATATATTATATTTTTTATCTAATACAATAACCATTTATCTGAAAAATGAATTAATTCATTATTTTTTCTATGATCATCAATCACTCATTGGCTATATCATGCAAGCCAATCTTGATATACCAAATCCATGTTGGTTTTCAAAATTGTTTTGATACCTTTACAGGTAAGCTTTGTTATGTTATTTTCAAAAAAAATAAGAGTATTTTTAAAATATGAAAAAGTTTGGATAAATTCTTTCATTGAATCAATCATATTAGAAAACATTCTTATTTTTTAAGATTTTGTAGCTATTAGCTATTTGGAAAAATATCCGGATTTTTTAGCTATTTGATTCATATCTTTTCCTAATAGAGCCTTGATTCATTTGACTTATTTTATATTTTTTGTTATAATAATGACTCCACTACAGTGAAAATGTTATGCAAACAAATCTCTATATACCAGACCAAATTCATGTTGGTTTTCAAAAACGTGAAGATACGTTTACTGGTAAACTAGGTTATGTTACCTTTCAAGATAAGAAAGGTATTTTAAGACAAGAAAAATCTTGGGAAGGTTGGAGACATTCTTCCATTGAACCACTCACATTTGATAATGTTCCCAGTCGTTTTGTTTTGAACAAAGGTGTTCAGCGTCATGGTCATTTTGGTTCAGGTCGTTCAGTCATTCGTGTTTATGACAATCGTGATTTTGAATTTGAAATATCAATTGATAACTTAATTGGTATTTTGATGCATTCTGATGTTTCAAAACGTGACATCATAGAAGAATGTGTCTTTGCCTGGGAAGGTAAAAATCTTGTTTTACTTCCTATTAACTCAGAGGAATATCGTACATCGATTGAATTCACGCAAAAACAAGAAAAATCTTTCTCAAGTAAAAATCTTATTAAAGGTCATGTTTATGAGCAGAAAAACAATGATGAGCAGTTGATTTATATTGGATATGATCATTTTTATGATTATAATGATTATTCACATCAACAAAAGTACATGGGTAAAAAACATATTTTTTATAACTTAGATAATCAAACATTTGTAGTGCCTTCTATTCAACAATTGGCTCAAGTTGTTTTATCAGAGGTTCATCAATTTTTTGCTGAATTGATTTCAAAATTTTATAGCAGTATTCATGCTTATGAAATGAAGCAATTAATGATTCAACATAACCCTAAATATAAAGCATATACGAATCATCGTTATCATTTCATGAAGCCTTATTACTTAAAGAAAAATGACAGTGAATTTTATGAGTTTCATGTGTATAAAAGAGGAAATGAGCCATTTAACAATTCAATTAGATTATTGCAATTAAAGAAAAATGATAAATATACTTTTGTTTCATCTCAAAATATTGAATCATCTGATTTAAATCAGATTTTTAATAAAATTGGATTGGATTGGTGTTTTAGAGCTTATACTCAAGAAGAAGCCATTCAAAAATGGGGAGCATGGGCCTTATTTAAAAATGATTTGGGCAAAAACCTTGTAGGTAAAAATTATTCAGAAGCAGAATTGACAGATTTATTACTGAAGGCTGGCTTTGTGAATCAAATGTTCATGGAAAATGAAAAAGGTCAACTTTTTCAAGTCAAATATTAAAAATTTTTTATAGGAGAAAAAAATGGCGTTAGAAAATATCGATAAGAAAATTGAAGAGCTTTTTACAGTTGTTCAAATGCAAAAGCAAGAGGTTGAAAAAGCTGAAAAAGAAACCAAGAGAGGCTGGAATACGAATTGCTCATTCAAGCTTTATTCATCCACACCTGTTAATCTCATGACAGCCAATGAAGATTCTATCATCAAGGCTTGTGCAGAGCTTTTGACATGGAAAGACAGCATGACCAAAGCTCTAGACATTTTGGGATTAAAAAAGAGTTTTTCTCATGATGGGTACACAGTTGAGCAGTGGCTTGAGGATTTTCAAAAGCGAGTTGCTACCATTCATTTGAAAGAAAAGAAAGACAAGCTCAAGAAATTGGAAGAAAGACTCACCTCTATTGTTTCACCAGAGCAAAAACGTCAAATGGAATTGCAATCCATCATGAAAGACTTGGGAGAATAAAAAAAAGAGCTTTGGCTCTTTTTAAATTTTTATACTCTGTTATTATAAAATCATGATATTTATTTTTATATGAAGAAAATTATGCAAATTTCACTTTCACCAAACACATCAAAAGATCAATTAAAAATTGAATTGAAATCAAAAAATTTACAAGAAGATATTCAAAATCATTATAACTTTCTTGAGCCCAAAGATAAAATAAAATTTCTTTTTGGACAACTTTTTCCAAAATTAAGCATCAATGATTATTATGAATCATATCGAACATCACAGCAATATTCTCAGTATTTCATTTGTTTCATGGAAGAGCTGGAAAAAATTAAATTTGAGCAGCATGAAAAAGATTTTCTTGAAACCATCTTAGTAAGAGATGGTATAGATTATGTTTATTCAACTAAAAAAATTAAAAATTTATTCAAAAAAGAAATATCACCTTTTATTTCAAATATTTTGGAATTTTTAGATTCTTCTAATTTTCATAATAGATATCCTTATGGACGATCTGCACTCTTTCCGGTTAACTCCAATTATTTATTAATTTTAATCAAACAGCATTTTAAAAAAGATTATCAAGATTTATTGGAGTCAGCCAAAAAAAATGAGAAATTTAAAGATATTTTAAAAGATAACTCTTTAATTCAAGGTATTTCTAAAAATGTTAAGAAGGGGATATCATTGGTTGATTTAAGTATCATCGCATTTGATATCACATCTTTGACATCGACATTAAAATCAAAGTCTAAAAATTCATTAGGTGAATGCGTTCTTTTATCAGGACAAGCATTAGCAATTCAATTTCCAGATGTATTTTTTAATACTTATGTCTCATTAGATGAGCGCGCAGGAAAAGCTCTCTTTGAAATCTCTTCTGAATGGAAAAAAGATGATTTCATCAAATCTTTTTTAAACACCATCATGCAAAAAATGGAAACTGATATTTTATTTTATAAATCTAATGAATTTCAACTCATGATGGATTCTTTTCAAAAATACAAAGAATCTATTTATATTTTAAAATCTATACAACTTGATGACTCACAATCTCAAATTAGAAAACCGAAAAAAATTTGACAAATGTTTTTAAAGTGTCAACCTATGCATCATGAACATCGTTAGAAAAACAAAAGGAGAATATAATTGGATAGTGATATCGATAAATTTGCAAAAAAAATTACAAATCATTTAGGCAAAGATCCTGTTTTAGATGATCATATCAATCAAAGATTATCTGCTGCAAGAAATATTGCTTTGTCAAAAGCAAAGTATAAGCGTGAAAATTTCTTTCAGAAATATATTTCAAATATGCTTTCTTTTTCCAATGTTTCTATTGTGACAGCTTGTGCTTGTTTTTCATTCATCTCATTGATTTTCTTACAAGATCAAAATGACTTGATTTTCGATGATAATTTATTAGAAGTTTCTCAATACATTGAATCTTCTGATGAAATCACCACAGATACTCAACACTATCTGATTGACGAGTTTCCTGAAGAAGAAATCAATCAGCCAGAAGAAGGAGTCAATACATGAAATTTTTAGTTTTGGTTTTATTAATCATCTCTTCAAACCTCTCTTTTGCTCAGCATTTAGAACATCTAGGACAAGAGGCACCTAAAATTAAAGAGCCTCCATACTCCATGATGGATGGAAATTTTAATAAATTAAAAAGTAGCACTTTAGAATTCATTAATCAAAGAGAAAAAATATTAAAAGAAGAAAAATTATGCGTCCACAAATCTACCAATCGTAAAGACTTAGAGTCTTGTTTGAAACAGTCTCAAGAGGCAAGAAAAGAAGTAGCTCAAAATATACGCACCGAAATAGCTCAAAGAAAAACAGAAAAAGCAAAATAAAAAATCACCAATTGTTATTCCCTCTAAAATAAATACATCGTTTTAGGAAAAAAACGTAAAAGCCCTTAATTAGGTAAAAAGGACCACTAAAGTGGTCTTTTTTCTTTTTTTAAAAGGTTATGATGTATTATCAAAACACTTGATTGTATTGGTAAAAGATAAATAAAAAACTACGTATAAATATGAATCTATACATAGTTAATTTATTTAATTCAACCTTTGATTTAATTGAGTTTTTCTATTCTTTTTTACATATTATGTATGTTTTGGGTATAAGCCCCAGAGGCTTTTTATTAACATACCGCATCTGTGAAAACAGGTTGAAATCCTCTGAGCATGATATTATTTTCATGTAAATCAAAATGTTTAGAATTGAAATTACTCTCAATGAAATTAAACCAATTTTTTAAATGATTGTTTTTATCATTTTTACTCATGGACTTTCTAATCAATTGATAAGGTTTAGCCCACTTGTAATAATTATATTTCGCACAGTATGATTGACTGATTTTCTTAACAATCTGATGACCAAACAATGAGGCAATGATGTTATCATAATGAGCCATACTTGTTTCTTCTGTGCTCAATGATTTTAATTTCTCTAAGAAAACAATGTAATAAACACTAGGAAAAGCCCCATATATTTCAATGTCTTTTTTAGAAGGATGATGAATACATTTCACCAATTCACCCTTGAGTTTAGGCACATAGGGGTTATGTTGATTTTTTTCACACCATTGAATATATTTCAAATAAGATGCATCAACATCTGTGAAGACTTTTACCACAACATCTTTATGTGTTGGATGCTGAAAGACTTTTGCATAAGCACCTTCACCAATTTTTTTAATTCTTTTTCCAGACAAATGATGCAAGTACTGGCTGTGATTTTGTTTGACAGTAATGGTTTTCATATTTATTTTACCTTTTTACTTTTTGAATAGTCAAATCAATTTTGACATTTCTATTTTAGCAAATGAACTGGGAAAAATCAAATGAAAATTAAACTACAAAAGTTTTTTTTACTGAAAAACCACAAATAAATTTTTGTAAATTTTTGTGAATTGCTGATTTAAAAATTGACAATTTTAACTTTTTTTTATAAGTTATTTAAATAACCAAGGAAAAAAATGATTGAATACTTAAAAAATGAGGCAGTTGCATCTTTACTTCAAAAAGGTTTAGTTTATCGCAAAAAAGAATCAACTCTTTTAAGAAAAATTGCCAACAATGAAATTGGACTTAAGTTAAAAACTTGGGTAAAGGATGGTGCAGGTATTCGTCAGGAATCTGAAACTGTTTTGATTCAAGAGCATGTGATTGCTCGCAACAGTCAAGTTTTAGCCACAGTAGATGGGAAACAGATTTTTAATGAATGGCCTATTCATCAAGATACTGTTTTAAAAAATTATGGTCAATCCTGCCTTGATTCCTTGACTTCATTTTTCCAGCCATACCATAAAAAAGCAACTGTTCAAGCAATTGAACTCACCTATGACATATTGAGTCTTTTGGGGGTGTACGGTGATAAATTATTGATTAAAGTTTCTTGGTCTGATGAACCTATGATTGCTCATGTAGGAGATTTTATCACTACTGGAGGATACTCGATTAGCAAAGATGATATGCTTGCTTATGAATTGATTTGAACTATTAACTTATTCGAGTAATGATTAAATGGTGGACAGAGCTGGATTCGAACCAGCGAAGCCTAAGGCGTCAGATTTACAGTCTGATGGTTTAAACCGCTGAAATTTAAAGTAAATTCAAATCTATTAATAGTTATTAAATTAGTTATTAAATTTATTCATAACCTTGATAATAAACTTGACCTAAGGCTTCCAGTAAGCCCTATGATAAATCCCCAATACTCAAATTCATTACAGACTCATTACTTTGCCCCAATGAAGTAGATTTACTTGCAGTTTTTAAACTACTTTGTTTCTCATATTGTTTTTGTTTTATCATATTTTCTTTCAACTCTTTCCAATACACAACTGATTTCAATTCATTCCTTACAGGTAGTATCGAATTCTTAATTTGTCTATTTTTACTTGAGATTCTTTTCTCTTTATGCTCTTTGATTAATTTGTTATCTTCATTATAAACATTCAATAATCCTCTTCTTCCTATACACATAGCAGCCCCATGATGAACACTTACCTTATTTCTAAGGCTATATTTTATATGCCCTATGATGCTTGTATAGGCCGGATTAACCTCTCTGACTTCAATAAAATTATCTTCTGCTCTTGCTTTGATTAACTCTATGATTTTTGAATAAGCAAAACTACTCAATTTCTTATTTTTTCTCTTATTGATTCCTGCCTTTAATGATTTTTTTTTGGCACTAAAATCCAAATATTCTATCACAATCGGTTTATTTAATTCCACACTTAATTTTGTTAATTCTTTGACAGCTAAGGAAATAGAATTATTATTCTGGTGCACACTTCTATTTAAATCATACTCAAAAGTACTAATTGTTAATAAATTACCTTTATTGTCTAAATTAGAAACCGCTAAATGGTCTTGATTAATATCTACGCCAATACAACCTTTATCTTTACTTGTATAAGTTTTTTTAATCAAATGTTTCTCAAAACTAATGCTGATTACATATTTATTTTTGTTATGGCTTTTACTATTTTGTTTAATCAATTTATAAGTCAATGGTTGCCATAACTCTTCATTTTTTGAATTATTATTTTTTATTATATTAATTAAGGTTTTTACTTCATGATTAAGAGTAAAATTTAAATTAATGTATTTATCATTTATGTTTTTGGCACGATGATTAATATTTAACTTAAGATTGAATAAATTGTCTTGAATGTGCGTTATTTGACAGTTGACATTACCTGCTGATTCAGCTTTACTTCCAATTAAAGTAAATTCTTTATTTCTATTGTAAATCCATTCTTTATACCATTGTTCATGATTTTTAAAAGAATTTTTCGTCATCCCTATATTAAATTGCTTTCTAAATAATTTGTTAGAGCCAAAACAAAGCCTGACATCACCTGTATCCCTAATGTTTTCTAATTTATTTAATTTAGATTTTAATCTATCTAAACGAATACGATTATAATGAATTTTTTCATATAAATTTTTTTTTAAATTATGTTCAATAAGACTTAACTCCCTTTCTTTCTTCATTTTATTTTTATAGAAATTATAAGTTTTATATTGTTTAGTTAAGTCTTTTTCAATAGATTTAATTTTATCTTTGGTATCAATGATATAATGTTTATTTAAAGCAAAAATAGAAGAAACCTTACCTTCTAATAATTTTCTGATGGAATCAAAATGTCTTTTGCTAATTAAGTATTTAGATTGATATTCTTTAGAAAGATCATTTAGAGGTAATTTTTTAATTATTAAATCAACATAAAGTTTGTGAGAAATTTTATTGTATAAACTAACAAAACTATCTAATTTAGATAGTTGAGTAGAATTTAATTCATTTGTGATACCTACAATCGTTTTCATTCACATATTATAATAATATTTATTCATATATGCAATACTTGATTGAATTTAATTTTTGATTTGGCCGGTCTAGCAGGAATCGAACCCACATTCATCGCTTAGAAGGCGACTGCACTATCCGTTGTACTATAGACCGATATAAAAGGAAAGCAATAAAACTAAATTTTATCCATTAAATAGAAGGAAGTTTTATCATAGCCTTTTGGTGGGACCGGAGGGATTCGAACCCTCGACCAACGGATTAAAAGTCCGCTGCTCTACCAACTGAGCTACAGTCCCATGCTTGATTTCAATCTAAGTATCTATTATATCTTGTTTATTCTATTTTGTCTGTTGTATTTCTGCAAGATTTATTCATATTCAACTTGACTTGGTGCCTCCAACTGGACTCGAACCAGTGACCTAACGATTATGAGTCGTGTGCTCTAACCAACTGAGCTATGGAGGCATCAGAGAGTGATGATTTCTCATCACTGGTCTACGTTTCTATTATATGATTTTTCTTTTATTCTGTCTGTCGTTTATTCGTCAAATTTAGACTTTTTCATCTGTGACTTATGTTGGTTATTATTCTTCTTATGGTAAGAGCTACGCTTACCCGTTCCCTCGTCATATTGACGGTTAGCCTTAGATGACTTTTGGAACCTTTCTGAACGTGAACCTTGCATTATTTTTTATCCTATTTGATTAACGCATCATTTAACGCATCATTTAACGCTTGATACAAAATTTTTCACGAACTTCTTGAACAGCGACTTGACGAGCTTCAGCTTCCTTCATCCGATCCCAGTAGGTCAGGTAAGCGAAGGCAATATCAACCTTCTTATCGAATTCTTCTTGTGAAATAGCAGTCTTTTGAGTTTCTTGAGTCATTTGATGCTCCAATTTCATATGAAATATTGATTAAATATTAAACGATTCTTATCTAAAAAAATCGTTCTGGTTTATGGTTAGTTGAGAATGACGAAAGCCATTTTACGGCTTTCTTGCCAAGTCTTGGTCATGCTGCGGAAAGTTGCAGGGCTCTTGCCAGACAGAAGCATTTTATAAGCCTTAGGCAGGCTCTTGCGCTCCATTGCATTGCGCTTCTTGCGGTTGATCTTCTTGGCATCAGTCTTTGATGCTGCCACTTGCACTTGCTTTTGATTCTTTGCCATGTTTTTTCTCCTTATTTTGGAGGTTAATGAATATTAATGCTTTTAAATTCAGTACTGATTCGGTTTTTGTTTTTCTTCCAAATCAATACTGTTATTATATCTCAACTTTTTTAAATTGTCTGTTGTTTTTTGCTCATAACTCAATATAAATTTATTGGGTTATATCATTAGCCAACATGAACACCAAAATTAATCGCCATTTCAGTCAAATCAAAATTAAAACCTTGACCAACGGCCACAAAGCGCCAATCTGAACCATGACGAACAAGCTCACCAAAAATCATGCTACTTGCATTTCCAGCATCTTCATCAAGATCAAAAATCGCAATTTGACGACCTGTATTTTCATCAACCAGACGAATAAATGCTTCTTTGAGCATACCAAAATTTTGACGACGTTCAGCATGTTCAAAAATACTGACAGAAAAGACCAGTTTTTGCACATGAGAAGGAATTTTTTGCAGGTTGATATTAATCACCTCATCATCACCGTCACCTACACCTGTTCGATTATCACCTTGATGTGCAACTGAAAGACATTGTGAAGTCTTTTGATTATAGAAAATGAAATCTTCATCTGAACGAACCTTTCCATTAGCAGAAAGCATAAAAACAGATGCATCTAAATCAAAATTGGGACGATTTTCCCAACCAAGCCCAACCATGATTTTTGAAAATCCAGGAGCCTCTTTTGCCATGCTAATTGATGTATTCTTTTTCATGTTCACCATTTTTTTCTCCTAATAATTAATCAAATGATTATATAATATCATTGGTTTTTTGTCTGTTGTTTATTCGTCAAACTTGGACTTTTTCATTTGTGATTTATATTGGTTATTATTCTTCTTATGGTAAGAGCTACGCTTACCCGTTCCATCGTCATATTGACGGTTAGCCTTAGATGACTTTTGGAACATTTCTGAACGTGAACCTTGCATGGTTTTTTATCCTATTTGATTAATAAAATATTTAACGCATCATTTAACGCATCATTTAACGCTTGATACCAAATTTCTCACGAACTTCTTTGATGGCAGCCTGACGGGCTTCAGCTTCCTTCATTCGATCCCAGTAGGTCAGATAAGCGAAAGCAGTGTCAACCTTCTTGTCGAATTCTTCTTGTGAAATAGCAGTCTTGGTGTTTTCTTGTGTCATTTTTTTTCTTCAAGTTTGAAAGATTCTAAAAAAATCGTTCTGGTTTATGGTTAGTTGAGAATGACGAATGCCATTTTACGGCTTTCTTGCCAAGTCTTAGTCATGCTGCGGAAAGTAGCAGGGCTCTTGCCAGACAGAAGCATTTTATAACCCTTGGGCAGGCTCTTGCGCTCCATTGCATTGCGCTTTTTGCGGTTGATCTTCTTGGCATCAGTCTTGGAAGGTGCCGCTTGAACTTGCTTTTGATTCTTTGCCATTTTTTTCTCCTAGATAAAATGCCTGAGCTTTATTTGTTTAACTCAATGACACTGGAGGTTAATGAATACGAATGCTTTTTGCATTCAACTTGACGATTAGGTTTTGTATTAGGTTTTGTCTTTCTTCCCAATCAATACAGTTATTATATCTGTACTTTTTTATCTTGTCTGTTGTTTTTTTGCTTTAATTCATTTTATTGCCAAATTATTTAATCACATATTCTTCAAAGTCATTACAACCAAAAGAATAAAACACATGAAATTCACATTTATGATTGATATTTTTCCAATTCATTTTATGATTCCAGTATATCTAAAAAACGTTGAGTGTCTTGCATCACTTTGCGGTATTCTTCTAATTTATTTTCTAGAAAATCTCTATCCGCAATCATTGCTTGACCATGATTAGAAACAACAATCTTTTTAGCTCCATCTTTTTCAATCAGCCAAGCCGATGTATCACTTTCCCAACCACACCAATAAACATCAATTTTATCAATAGCCAAATATTTTTGCCCCTCAATCTCAACAGTCATTTCTCGAACTCTTTGTTTCTCCATGTTTAATGCTTGCAACTCTTGATTCTTTTTTTGTACAATTAAATTTTTGATGAAATATTTTTGAACATTTTCATCAATTATTTTATGGAGTTTTTTAACAACTCCCCTCATGTTTTTTACATCCAGTGGATCTTGCTCATCAGAGTCAAAAGAGTAGTCACCTCTGATTTCAGCAATAAAATTCCTGAGATGAATAGTTACATTATCAACTAGATTTTTGTAAAAATATTGTTGATATTTTTCAAATTCTTCCAAAGACATTTTTTCAATTTCAGAAAGATTTTTTTGATTCATTTCTTTGTTAAAAAAATCATCACAAATTTTCTGCATTTGAATGTTATCCATCATTATCATCCTTAGTTTCTTTAAAGAAGCAATTCTATCATAAAATTGAAATTTTGTGTTGCATAAATGCAACATCATGGCTTGTTTCTTGATGGCTCTACTGCAAAATTTGTTAAAGCTGCAAAAGGACTTTTGATAAATGTCTTGATATGATTGCTCAATTCACCAAATGTATTTTTCAATAATTCCATTGATTCAATCATATCTTTATCAGATGATAATTGAATAATTTGATGCGTTTCTGCAACATTCAATAAGGCCGAGCTGCTTGTGCGATTGATATAATTGATATTTCTTTGACAATTTTCCATATTATTTTTTAATATGTTCATGGCACAATATTTTTGATAAACAACAGTTTGTTGTGTCAATAAATCCATTTGCAATGAATTTAAATCGAATTCTATTTTTTCATAAGCATTCACAATATCTTCATTTAAATGATTCTTAAACTCTTCTTTTGCTCTTTTTAACAATAACTCATCTTTTTTCAAGAAAACCATTTGTTCAATCAGTTTATCAATATTTTCATTTAAATTTTTTTGATGCTCATTGATTTGCTTTTGTTTTACCAATAAATTATTTAAATAATCTTTTAGTTGAGGGTATTGAGCTTGAAAAAATTCAAGAAATTGTTCTGATGTATTTTTTTTATTAAAAAATGTCCCCTTCTTTTTTAAAGCTTTTTCCGTATTTTCCAATAAATCAATTGCGCTAGACATATCATCTGTGACTTTTTTAAGAACATTTTCAATTAAATCTATATTTTGAGAAGTCAATTCATGAATGAGTTGCGTACTGCTTTGCAAACTATTAATTCCAACATGAGTTAATTGATCCATTTGTTTTTCAATTAAATCTTGATGATTTAAAAAATAAAATCCATTAAAAAAAGATTTATCTTTCTTTGACCATTTAGGATAATGCTCATGTGAAAGAATCTTTTCTTCAATAAGGTTGATAATATTAGAATCCATAAATTTTATTTTTATATATCTTATTAATTTATCATGCTCATGTCAATTTTGTTATTCATAAATAAAAAAAATTAGCCATTTATTTCTAAGTTTACAAATAAAAAATACTTTTAATTATCAATCTATTAAAAGTATTTTTTATCGTTGCTTTCAAATTTTTATGAAATCTTAATCATTTATTTTAATGACTAAATTTAACTTTAGTAATATATTTGCGTCACTTTCTGAAATTTCTATCCCCTCCTCCCATCCGTAGTGCGTTATTCCATAATAAGCATCGGAATAATCAGCATTTTCATCATTGAATTCTCCTTTAATACGCAACATCTTTTCTTTATAAACTTCAATATGAATAATCTTGCCTTCCTCTTTAGTAACAATCGGTTCACTTAAAGAATCATGATGCCTGTCACTCCAAATACCGAATAAAATTTCTTTATCGATATAATTCAACACTTGACTTTCATCATTGGCTAAAACATAAGAAAAAATAGATTCCTTGCAATCTCTTGGAGCACAATGCCTCATTTTAATCTTAAATAATTTCATCATTTATCCTTAAATAAAAAAGGGCCATGAAAAAAATTCATAGCCCACCTTTCATTAAACCAGACGCTTAATAGCTTGTTCAAGTTGGCTGACAACTTGAGCATTAGCAGGTTCGCCCAAGGCTTGCATGACCCACTCACCATTCTCAAGATAGACACGAGCCATGATTTGTGCTGTGTGCTTGCCTTCACCACTGAGAGTATAACGAGCAAGCTCCTTACCATTTGCTTGGTCAACAAGACGACAATATGAGTTCGCAACCTTATCAAAGGTTTGACCGGTGAAACTATTGATCACGAAGACCAGTTGTGAGGCTTGAGCAGGAAGCTTTGACAGGTCAATCTTAATGACCTCATCATCACCATCGCCTTCACCAGTTCGATTATCACCAGTGTGTTGAATTGAACCATTGCTATTGCGAAGCTGACGGAACCAGACTGTTTCAATGATGTTTTTCTGCGCATCAAGGACAACACAAGAAGCATCCAAATCAACAGCAGCAGGAGGAGTGCTGAACATGCTCTTGAAAAAACCACCAGATGCAGTAGCAGGCTTCCAGCCTAGACCCACGAAAACGTGCTTGAGACCTGCATCTTTCTTAGCGAAAGAAATCTTTTGTGACTTAGCGAGTGAGACCATGTTTGTTTCCTTTTAAAGTTGATGGTGCAATCATATCATCCTTTTTTATCTTTGTCTGTTGCTTTTTTACAAACATCATTAATCTTTTTTTATTTATTGTGATGATTTTATGGTATAATTTATTTTTCAGGAGAAAAAATGTATATTTCTAGTAAAAAATTTGAATCATTGTATAATAATCTCAAGCAATTTTGTATTCAACATCAATTAGGAATCAAAGAAATACGACATAATTATTGCCTTTATTATTCTTTTTATTCTGTTAATGAATTTGAAGAAAAATTGCATTTTCATATTAAAAGTTATGGTTATTTGGATATTGATGAAAAGAATCTCACAGATGAACAAAAAATTCAATTATCAGTATTTTTACCAAAGCCCTTAATCATTTCATCTTCTGAAAAACTACTCTCATATATTCGCAATAATCCTAAAGATATTCCAAAATTAGGGAATTTATTTAAGCAAATAACAGGAATTTCATCAAACGATATTATCCCATTCATTTATAATATCACTACACTCAAGTCTTTTCAAAATATTTTTAAAAGATTTAATGTAGAAGAACTCCAGAGTTTTCAAAATCTATTGGAAGAAAAATTTCCTAAACTAAAAGAATCACCAGATTATATAAAAATTTTTCCCAAAAAAACACTAGATACATGCTACTCTATCGTTATTAAATTGACTCCAAAAGAAATTGCTGCTTTTAATAAAAATGAAATCATTTTTAATTTTGATGAAATCTTAATTGAAGTTTTTCAAGAGCTTAACAAGAGAAAGATTTTTGAAAATGATTTTTGCATTGAGTATATTAAAAAAAGAAAACAGTATTTATTTGTTTCTGATTCTTATGATTTTTATGCGAACCAAGAAAAATTCTTAGAAACTATTTTCACCATCCTACATCATATGGGAAAAACACCAGATATTAATCAATTAATGACCATTTTTGAAAATAATCATATATTGGAAAATTTGAAATTCAATGATGATGAATTAACAGTGGTCAAAAAAGTTAGAAAAATTTGAAAAAAATCATGATTTTTTTGTCTTTTTTTATGTTATAATCAATCTTTCAGGAGAAAAAAATGTATCTTTATGGCACACAAATCCAATCATTTTTGGAAAATCTTAAACAGTTTTGCATTAAAAATAAATTGGCTATTGAGCAAGAAAACAACAAGAAAAGTCATTTCTCTTTTTTTCACACCAATTCATTTCAAGATTCTTTTCATATTATTTCTCATAGAAATTTTGAGGGAAAATTTTTTATTGAAGAAAAAAATCTCACTGATGAACTTAAAATTCAATTATCGGTATTTTTACCACATCCTTTAAATATTTCTTCTTCTCAAAAAATTCTTGATCATATTAAAAATAATCCCAAAGATATTTCTAAATTAGCAGGGTTATTTGCCATTAAAAAAGATATTTCCTCAAGTGACATTCTTCCTTTTATTAACAATATCACAAGCCTTAAAAATTTCAAGAATGTTTTTCAACAATTTGATGTACAACAGCTGAAAACTTTTCAAAATCAATTAGAGGAAAAAATCCCTAAACTGAAAGAATCACCTGATTACATCAAACTTTTTCCCAAAAAGACACTTGAAACATCTTACTCTATTGTTATTCATTTAAGTAAAAAAGAATTATCTCTTTTTAATCATGGTAAAGATTTTTATGATTTTTCTCGTACATTAAATCAAGTTTTTCAAGAACTTTCAATAAAGAAAATTTTTGAAAATGATTTTTTTATTGAATCTATTAACCGAAAAACTCAATATTTATTTGTATCCAAAACTTATGACTTTTATGCGAACCAAGAAAAATTCTTAGACACAATTTTCACCATTCTTCATCATATCGGTCAAACTCGTGAAATTGATAAATTGATGATTCTTTTTGAGAATAACCATATCCTGGAGGAGTTGAAATTCAATGATGATGAATTAACAGTGGTCAAAAAAGTTAGAAAAATTTAAAATTAATGCCACATTTAGTGGCATTTTTTATATCTTCTTCGAATTTTTTTTATTCAAATCTTTATTTGATATAGATTGAGATATTTTATAACATTCCTCTATAGCTTTTAAAGCATAAAAATCTGCATATGTTAATAAAGCATCGTCAACAATTTTTCTATTCATTAATTTAATTTGTTCACAACCTTGATAAAAGCTTGCAACAGGTAATTCTTGAACATCATATTCTTTAGTGTTTTTGAATGTAAATGAATCTTTCACATATTTGATTTGAATCTCTTCAATTGGATTGTTGCTTATATCTAGATTTGATGAAACTTGTTCAATAGAAATTTTTTTTAATTTATTATTTCTTAAATATACAGAGAATCCAATTTGAGATTGACAATAAAAATACTCTATTTGATTAGAGTTTAAATTGAGTGACCCACCAATTTTTTTTGGCAACCAATTTATATTTTTTATTTTGTGACCATTTGCATATATATCTCCATAAACTTCCAAAATCTGAACAGGTATTTCCTCTACATTTCTACCATTGATTAAAACAAAATCTTTTTTGAATGTGAGCGAACAATTCTTATTCTTTTCATGAAAAATAACCTCATCTTCATACCAATGAACGTATTGATTTAACCATTCAATTGTTTTTTGCTTATTCATGATTTCATGCTTTTTTTAGATTGACTATTTAATACAAGATCGCATTCAAGCATTTTCAACGTTTCATCTATGAATTCATTTATTTTCTTTTTATCTTTTTCCCACCATCTATTCATAAAATGAATGATGTCAGAATCGTTATTTTTTTTACCTATAAATTCAACTTCATAGTTTTTGCTGATCTGCTCTTCTGTTAAATGCTCAAAACGATTTTTCATTTCATTGATGGTCTTTTTCTGTTTCTTATTTAAATTTTCATTAGGAAAATATGAATGATAATCTTTAAATTTTTTTTCATCATTAAAATATTCCTTGGCTTTCTTGTAATAATCAAAAGCAGCTTTTTTCCATGAGAGATCTACATCTTTGAAAACTTCACTGTGAACTACTGAATATTTCTTCTGAAAGTTAGGATAAGGATTCCAATGACTATTTTTATTAATTAAATGAGAGCCTTCTTTTTCATCAAATTCTATTTTCAATTTTTCATTTACTTTTCTTTCATAAACTTTTTTATCACCAAATAAATTCTCTATTTTTGAATATTCAACTGGAATGCCTTTAATATATTCCTTAAATTCTGAGCTACCTGTACCAATAACATTAAATACGTGCTCCATCACAGCATGTTTTGATTCCTCATAAGAATTCTTAAGATATAAACCAGGATAATTTGCAATACTCTTGATAGCATACTCATCAGCCGTCAATAATTTTTCATTTTCTAAAAAAATAGATTCAATTAGTTTATTATAAAGTAAATTTCCTGCCGCATGTTCAATAGTATTAATAACGTTATCAATACAATATATATCAGCATAAGAAATTTGCCCCTCCTCAAGCCTTAATACCCTGTTTTCTGTGTCATTAAGCGTTTTATTTTTTATTTTTTCAAAAATTTCATGGATAGATTGATGCTCTTTCATACCCTTATAATCAATCATGATGACTTCTAAATCCTTACCTGTTTTAATGATACAACCATCATTTTGAGTGGTTAAACACAAATAGTCTTTCTCTATCCAAATTTTGTTATCCAAATCATTAAAATCGTATTTATTGGTTTTCGTCCATTCATTATCTAAAGCACATTTTTCAATCACTTCAGTGTATTTTTTAATCATTTCAATCTCAAAGCTCAAATCTATTCCTTTTAATAGATTTTTCCAATCATTGTGTTGTTCTTTTTTCCAACCCTCAGGATAATCAACAGTTTTAAAAAATTTTTCTAATGCATAAATGGAATCAGTTATTTTAAATTTTAATTCTCTGTCATTTTTAATTGTGCTTTTAGCAATTTTTAAAAAAATCTCTTGAGCTTTTTCTCCCATTTGTTTTACACTCTCCATTTCTTTTTCCATGAATTTATTAACATATGTATTATCGGGAATCTGAACAATTTTTGAATAAAAAGGATGGTCATAATTGATATGTTCAAAAGCTGGGGTGTTGCAATCCATATACACAGATAACGATTTCTCTGTTTTTATAAATAAAAAACTTTGGCCATCACCCGTCTTTAATACAGCATTGACTTTTTCATTACTAAAATAAATATCACTTTTATTAAATACATCGTGAATATGCTTGATTAAATTTTCTTTTAATTGTTTATCTTCTTCCAGATTTTCTAAAATAATATTTCTACTCATTATATATCCTTTTTTAATTCTTTATTTTATATCAAATAAAAAATTAATCAATCAGCTATATTTTTCTCACAGGTAAACGACTATCTGTCACATTCAATTCTTTCAATAGGCATGTTTCACAATGTGTGAAAGCAAGCGGCCATTCTTGCTGAAAAAAAATCTCTTTTCAAATGAATCAAGCCTTTTTTTCCCCGTTTGGCAACTCTTTTGACTTGGTATTTGAAAACATTCATGTTGTTGCCAAGGTAAGAGAAGTTGAAGGCGGGAAGAAATTTTCTTCCGATGTTCAAACTTCCGTGGACATCTGCATGAATTTTGATTTTGT